>JACCDH011718664.1_pt1 | contig 48776 bp, 52 predicted proteins | sample 7442481 | NCBI WGS metagenome assembly JACCDH01 (sample SAMN15323433, study PRJNA562643) | freshwater metagenome | isolation source: river surface water | place: USA:Blue River Watershed | collected 2017-08-15
CATCTTCGTGTCGGCCACGGGCAACAAGAACGTGATCCGTTACGAACACATGGCCGCCATGAAAGACGAAGCCATCGTTTGCAACATTGGTCACTTCGACAACGAAATCGACGTCGCCTCGCTGGAAAAGCTGCAGTGGGACGAGATCAAGCCCCAAGTCGACCACGTCATCTTCCCCGACGGCAAGAAGATCACCTTGTTGGCCAAAGGCCGTTTGGTGAACCTGGGTTGCGCCACCGGCCACCCCAGCTTCGTGATGTCGTCCTCGTTCGCCAACCAGACCATCGCCCAGATCGAGCTGTTCACCAAACAAGACCAGTACGAAAACGGCAAGGTCTATGTGCTGCCCAAGCACTTGGACGAAAAAGTGGCCCGATTGCACCTGAAGAAAGTCGGCGCTCAGCTGACCGAACTCACGGACGAGCAAGCCGCCTACATCGGCGTGTCGAAAAACGGCCCGTACAAAGCCGCGACGTACCGGTATTAAGTCCCCCTTGAGCCGCCTTCGGCGTCAGCCCCCATGGGGCGGCACCTGCGGACCGGCGAAGCCGGATCCGCGCTGCCCTGATGCGAAGTGCGGAGAAATATCCATGCGAGCAGATCAATTGTTGGTGGAGCGTGGGCTGGCGACCACCAAGTCGCAGGCCCAGCGCTTCATCGCGGCTGGTGTTCGTTGGCGGCTGCACGGCGGCGTTTGGCAGACGGTGAGCAAGAACGGCGAAGAGTTGCGCGAGACCGCGGAGCTCGAAGTGCTCAACACCGACGAGGCACGTTTTGTGTCGCGCGGCGGGCTCAAGCTCGACGGTGCGTTGACCCGTTGTGGTTTGAACGTGAGCGGTTGGCGTTGCCTTGACGTGGGGCAAAGCACGGGCGGGTTCACCGATGCCTTGCTCCAAGGTGGAGCGGCGCAGGTGGTGGGTGTGGACGTGGGCCAAGGCCAGTTGCACCCCCGTTTGCGCAGCGACCCTCGTGTGGTGTGTATGGAAAAATGCAACGCCCGCGAGATCAAAGCCGAGTCCTTGGTGCAAGCCAACGCCTCAGCGGCCGCGCCATTTGACCTCATCGTGGGCGATCTGTCTTTCATCTCACAGACCTTGGTCTGGCCGGCCATCGTGCCCTTGCTCAAACCAGGCGGGTCGCTGTTGATGCTGGTCAAGCCGCAGTTTGAATTGCAGCCCGAACACATCGGCAAAGGCGGTTTGGTCAAAAATGTGAGCAGCTACGCCCTGGTGCAACAGCGAATGGCGCAAGCTTGTACCGACCATGGGTTGAAGCTGCGCGATTATTTTGAAAGTCCCATCACCGGTGGTGATGGCAACCGAGAGTTTTTTGTATGGGCTTGCCGGTAAGTTTTGAATTTTTCCCACCCAAGACGCCCGAGGGCGCCGAGAAGCTGCGCGCCGTGCGCCAAAAACTCTACGCGCTCAAGCCCGAGTTTTGTTCGGTGACTTATGGTGCGGGCGGCTCGACCCAGCAAGGCACCTTCGACACCGTTGGTGAGATCTTGGCCGAAGGTGTGAGTGCGGCTTCGCACTTCTCGTGCATCGGCGCGACCAAGGCCAGCGTGCGAGAACAACTCGCCACGCTCAAGGCCATGGGTGTCCAACGTTTGGTGGCCTTGCGTGGCGACTTGCCCAGCGGCTATGGTGCGGGTGGCGAGTTTCATTACGCCAGCGACTTGGTCGCTTTCATCCGTGCCGAGACGAGCGACGACTTCCACATCGAAGTGGCCGCCTACCCCGAAGTCCATCCACAAGCCAAATCACCCGAAGCCGACCTGCAGGCTTTTGTGGCCAAGGCCCGTGCGGGCGCTGACTCGGCGATCACGCAGTACTTCTACAACAGCGACGCGTATTTCCGCTTCGTGGACGACGCGCACCGCTTGGGGGCGGACATCCCGGTGGTGCCCGGCATCATGCCCATCACCAGCTCATCGCAGTTGCTGCGTTTTTCGGATGCATGTGGCGCTGAGATCCCCCGCTGGATTCGCTTGCGCTTGCAGGCTTATGGCGACGACGTGGAGTCCATCAAAGCCTTCGGCTTGGACGTGGTCACCGATTTGTGCGACCAACTCGTCACCGCCGGTGTGCCTGCCCTGCACTTTTATTCGATGAACCAAAGCGCACCCACTTTGGGTGTGTTGGAGCGCTTGGGACAGCGCTGAACCCGGTCGTTCAGCCGCCGTGGCTGACGTCCCAGCTGGCGCCTGAGGGCTCGCGCAAGGCTTGTAACACCACCGGCAGGCTCTCGCGCAAGGCCGCAGCCAAGGTGAACGGTGGGTTGATGATGTGCATGCCGCTGGCGCGCAGCTGTGTGGCGCGTGGGTTGGTCGGGCCACTGCCAGGCTTCATGCCCACGTTGAGTTCAACCTGCACCCATGGCCGACCGACGGTGTTGCTCATGGTCTTGAGCTTGCGCGCCAAACTGTGTGCTTCGGGGCGAGCGATCACGGGGTACCAAATGGCGTAGGTGCCGGTGGAGAAGCGCTTGAGCGCGTCTTGGATGGTGGTGGCCACAGCGGCGTAATCGGTCTTGAGTTCGTAGCTGGGGTCCATCAACACCAAGGCACGGCGCGAGACTGGAGGCAACAAAGACTTCAGCGACTCAAAGCTGTTTTTGCGGATCACCTCGACCTGACGGCCTTTGCCCAAGCCCGCGACGTGGCGCTCGAGCAAGCGCGCGTCGGTGGGGTGCACCTCGAACAGCTTGAGCTTGTCTTGGGGACGGATCAGGCTGTTGGCCACCCAAGGCGAGCCGGGATAGTGTTTGAGCTGCTGGCCGCTGTTGAAGGAACGCACCAAATCCAGGTAAGACTGCAGCAGGGCGGGCAGGTCTTTTTTACCGTTGAGGGCCGAGGCCAACTTGACGACACCGTCCAAGGACTCGCCCGAGGTGCGGGCCTGCTCTTGGTCGAGCCGGTAGGTGCCAATGCCGGCGTGGGTGTCTACCACGGTGAACCCGGTGTCTTTTTGCGTCATGTGGTTCAAGCAAGCGACCAAAGTCATGTGCTTGAGGACGTCGGCGTGGCTGCCTGCGTGGTAGGCGTGTCGGTAACTGAACATCCGGGGATGGTAACTGCCCAGACTGGCCGATGCACAAAAAATAGCCAAGTCGGCTCAAATTTTGTACAATGGAGGGCTTCGCAGCGATTTTTTGGCTCCGCGGCGAAGTTTAAATCCCCACCTAAGAGTGCTCCACCAGAGAGCCACCGACCGTGGAAAAGAGCCAGCAAACCCTTCTGATAGAAGAATCTCATGACCAAAACGTTCAGCGCCAAACCCGCTGACGTGGTGCACGAGTGGTTTGTGATTGACGCGACCGATAAGGTCCTCGGACGAGTTGCCAGTGAAGTGGCTCTCCGACTGCGCGGCAAACACAAGGCCATTTACACGCCCCACGTCGATACCGGTGACTTCATCGTCATCATTAACGCAGCCAAGCTGCGCGTCACTGGCACCAAAGCCATTGACAAGGTGTACTACCGCCACTCCGGTTTCCCCGGTGGCATTTACGGCACCAACTTCCGTGACATGCAAGCCAAACACCCTGGCCGCGCACTCGAGAAGGCTGTCAAGGGCATGCTGCCCAAGGGCCCACTCGGTTACGCCATGATCAAGAAACTCAAGGTGTACGGTGGTGCTGAGCATCCCCACACCGCCCAACAGCCCAAAGTGCTGGACATCTAAGGAGCCTTGAGATGATTGGTGAATGGAACAACGGCACCGGCCGTCGCAAATCGAGCGTCGCCCGTGTGTTTATTAAAAAAGGCAGTGGCAAGATCACGGTCAATGGCAAGGACATCCAGGCCTATTTCGGCCGCGAGACCTCCATCATGATTGCCAAGCAACCCCTGATGTTGACCAACCACGCCGAGACCTTTGACGTCCAAGTCAATGTCCACGGTGGCGGTGAATCGGGTCAAGCCGGTGCGGTGCGCCACGGCATCACCCGTGCCCTTATCGACTACGACGCCTCGCTCAAGTCGAGCTTGTCGCAAGCGGGCTTTGTCACCCGTGACGCCCGTGAAGTCGAACGTAAAAAGGTCGGCTTGCGCTCTGCTCGCCGTCGCAAACAGTTCAGCAAGCGCTAATCCGCTCCCTGAAACTGCAAAAAACCGCCTTCAGGTGCTGCTTGAAGGCGGTTTTTGCTTTATGGTCGAGGGTTCTCTCAATCCGCACAACGATCTGAACCATGCGAATGCGTCTCTTGCTCCGAAGGCTCACGGTGAGTTCACCGAGGATGAGCGTGCGCAGCTCCTTGCCTTGGCCTTTGCGCTGGGCGGTGGGCGCTTTGGCCTTGGGGTTTTCCGCGGCATTGGGCTTGTGGGCCTTTGAGTTCGGCAAAGACATCGCGGGATTGGACCGACACACGGAGCGCGAATTCTTGGCTTTGCGAGCCCAAGTCGATGATTTGACGTTGCAGCTGTCCAAGGCTCAAGAAGTGGCCAACACCGCCCAAAGCTTGCTCACTACTGAGCAAGTGGCGCAGGAACAACTGGCCTTGCAAATCAAACAGTTGCAGGCTGACAACGAAATGTTGCGCAGCGACCTGGGTTTTTTTGAACGCTTGTTGCCCAGTGCAGGGGGTGGCGCACTCAACATCCGGGGCTTGCAAGCCGAACGGATCTCGACCGAGCAATACAAGTGGCAGGTGCTCATCATCCAAGCCGCCAAAAACTCTCCCGAATTCGCGGGAACGATTCAGGTAAGCTTGTCGGGCACCCTCAATGGTAAGCCTTGGTCGATTAATTCCAACGCAGTACCCGAGACGGTGGTGGTGCGCAGTTATTTGCGCAAAGAAGGTGTCATGAACGTGCCGCCGCAAGCGGTGGTCAGGAGCATCACCGCCAAAATCGAGCGCGACGGTAGCACCGTTTCGGTGCACACCATGAAACTGTGATGCGAAGAGAACGAATGGACCTGAGATGCTAGGCAGCAGCAAAAAACCCTTGATCAAAAGCCTCATAGCCCAAGGCACCCGCGTCGGGGGCGGTATTGGCTATCAGGAGGGTTTGCGCATCGATGGCGACGTCCAGGGTGATGTCTTCGCGGCCGAAGACCGCCCCAGCATCTTGGTCATCAGCGAGTCGGCCAGCGTGACGGGCCAAGTTCAAGCCGACCACATCATCATCAACGGCACCGTCAAAGGTCCGGTGCTGGCCCGTCACATGCTCGAGCTGCAGCCCAAGGCCCGCATCGTGGGCGATGTGTCCTACCGCACGCTGGAAATGCACCAAGGTGCCCTGATCGCCGGGTTGCTGCGCCCCTTGAGCTTGGATGAGGCAGATAAACCCACACTGAAATTGGCGTCAAAGAACGGCTGATTCCCCTGTGGGGCGAGATTTCCAGTAGCATTCCCTCTTTGATTTTGTTGCAAGAGGTATTCACATGACCGCATTGGCCCCCACTCCAGAAACCCAAATGCCCGCGCCCTTGGTGTTCACCGACAGCGCGGCAGCCAAGGTGGCCGACCTCGTCGCCGAAGAGGGCAACCCCGATTTGAAGTTGCGCGTCTTTGTTCAAGGCGGTGGCTGCTCGGGCTTCCAGTACGGCTTTACCTTTGATGAAGTGGTCAACGAAGACGATACCGAGATGAGCAAAAACGGTGTCTCGCTGCTGATCGACGCCATGAGCTACCAATACTTGGTGGGAGCCGAGATCGACTACAAAGAAGATTTGCAGGGCGCCCAATTCGTCATCAAAAACCCCAACGCCACCACCACCTGCGGTTGCGGTTCCAGCTTCAGCGTTTGACGCCTCAGTTGGCCTGTGCCAAGGCCTGCTGTAAGGTCTTGGCTGAATTGAGCAAGCGGCGCTGTGCGCTGGCGACGGCTTCAAATTGAGGGCGCATCTCGGCAGAGATGGTCACCGACTCGCTCTTGCGCACCATGGCCAATGGGTCTTGGTGTCGACCGTTGACTCGGAACTCAAAATGCAGGTGTGGACCGGTAGAGGCGCCTGTAGAGCCCACGGCACCCAACGTGTCCCCTTTGTTCAGTGACTGCCCCACCCGCACATCGATGCGGCTCAAGTGGGCGTAAACGGTACTTTGACCGTTGCTGTGCTCCACGAACACCACCTTGCCGTAACCGCCTTGCCAGCCGGCAAAACGCACGCGACCATCGCCCACGGTGCGCACCGGCGTGCCGGTGGGTGCGGCGTAGTCCACACCCAAATGGGCTTTGCGTTGACCCGAGATGGGGTGAAAGCGCATGCCGTAGCCGCTGCTCATGCGTGAAAAAGCCAAGGGCGAAGCCAAGAAGGTTTTTTGGGTGCTTTGGCCATCCAGGGTGAAATAGTCGCCTTTTTGGCCGGGTTGTTCGAACCATACCGCGGTGAAGGTTTTGCGGTCGTTCACAAACTCGGCACTGAGGATTCGGCCATTGCGCAGCGGCAGGCCGTCGGCCTCCAAAATTTCATAGACCAAGTGGAAACGGTCGCCTTGGCGCAGGTCGCGGCGGAAGTCGATGTCGCCTGAGAAGATTTCGGCCAATTCCACCGCCACGCTGTCGGGGATGTCGGAAGCATCGGTTGCCGCGAACAATGAGCTGTCAATGACGCCACCGCTCAGGCGTGTGGAAGCCAACAGCGGAGCCTGGGTTTCGCTGACCACCCATTCGGACGCTTGGCGTGACAGATCCCAGCGGGTGAAGCTGCGGCCGTCCTCGTTCATCCAGCGCGCGGTGAGTTGGCGCAACTCGCCTTGGTCGGTGGCGGCCACCGTGAGCCACGGTGATTGGGCGTTGCCAAACAGGGTCTTGACCACAGCTTGTGATCGCAAAAACTCGCTGGCACTGGGGTCGTTGACCCCCATTCGGTGCAAGAAACTGTCGACCGTGTCGGTGCGCTTGATGCGGTCACTCTGAAACAGGACCACCGGTTCGGTACGCACCGCCGCGTTGAGCGAAGGCAGGTCCAAATTTTCGGTGAGGGTGCCCGATTGTTGCCAATCGTTGCTCACAGGGACTGCCACGCCAAACGCGGTCACGCCCGTGCCGAGCAAGACCAACCCCAGACCGGCCATGAACCGGCGGGGGTGGTGGGTCCACCAGTGAATCAATTGATCGCGCAAAAAGAGCCTTTGTGACAGGTTGGGGGTGTGGAACACTAAAATCCACACCAAACCGTCAAGTATACCGAGCCCCTCCCTCTGCAGCAAGCACCATGACCCTCTCGAAAACCCCGAACGCAACACCCGAGCACAGCCCCTCAACGCCAGCGGTGTTGTCGGACCGGGTGCAAGAGGCCTTGGCCGTGACCCTGCGCGGCTGCGAGGAGCTGATTCCCCAGGCCGATTGGGTCAAGAAATTGGTCAAGTCCGAAACCACGGGGGTGCCGCTGCGCATCAAGCTCGGCTTGGACCCGACCGCGCCTGATATTCATATCGGCCACACCGTGGTGCTCAACAAACTGCGCCAGTTACAGGACCTGGGCCACCAAGTCATCTTCTTGATCGGCGACTTCACCAGCCTGATCGGCGACCCGTCGGGGCGCAACAGCACCCGCCCACCGCTGACCCCTGAGCAGATCAAGGTCAATGCCGAGACCTATTACAAACAGGCCAGCATGGTGCTGGACCCCGCCAAAACCGAGATCCGTTACAACAGTGAGTGGTCGCTCCCCTTGGGCTCCATGGGCATGATCCAGTTGGCCTCCCAGTACACCGTGGCGCGCATGATGGAGCGCAACGACTTCCACGACCGCTTCAAGGCCGGTACGCCCATCAGCGTGCACGAGTTTTTGTACCCGCTGATGCAGGGCTACGACTCGGTGGCGCTGAAAAGCGATTTGGAGCTGGGCGGCACCGACCAGAAATTCAACCTGCTGATGGGCCGCCACCTGCAGGCCGAGTACGGCCAAGAGCCGCAGTGCATTTTGACCATGCCGCTGCTCGAGGGCTTGGACGGTGTGGACAAAATGTCCAAGTCCAAAAACAACTACATCGGCATTTCCGAGGACGCCAACACCATGTTTGCCAAGGTGCTCAGCATCTCCGATGTGTTGATGTGGCGCTGGTACACGCTCTTGTCGTTCAAGAGCCTGGCCGAGATCGAGGCACTCAAGAAAGAAGTGGAAGGCGGGCGCAACCCCAAAGACGCCAAGGTCATGCTGGCCAAGGAACTCACGGCACGCTTTCACAGTGCGGCCGCGGCCGATGCGGCCGAGCAAGACTTCATCAACCGCAGCAAGGGTGGCATCCCCGATGAGATCCCGGAGGTGTCGCTCAGTGGCGCGCCCATGGGCATCGGCGCTTTGCTCAAGGCCGCCGGTTTGGCGCCCTCGGGCAGCGAAGCCAACCGACTGATCGACGGCGGCGGCGTGCGCATCGATGGCGCAGTGGTCAGCGACAAAGGCCTCAAGCTCGAGGCCGGCACAGTGGTCTTGCAAGTGGGCAAACGCAAGTTCGCCCGTGTGACGCTCAGCGCATGATCGACCTGCGCACGCTCACCCCTCAGCGCCTGTTGATGGCGTCGGTGGTGGTGGCGCTCCTCACCATCGGCCTGAAAACTGCCGCTTGGTGGGTGACCGATTCGGTGGGTTTGTTGTCCGACGCCATGGAGTCGGTGGTCAACCTGGCCAGCGCGGTGTTCGGTTTGATGATGGTCACCATCGCCGCGCGCCCGGCCGACGACGACCACCCCTACGGCCACCACAAGGCCGAGTATTTTTCGTCGGGCTTTGAAGGCATCTTGATCATCGTGGCAGCCATCGGCATCGTGGTGGTGTCGGTGCAGCGCTTGTTCGAGCCTCAACCTTTGGCCCAACTCGATTTGGGTTTGGCTTTGTCGGTGGCTAGCTCGGCTTTGAATGGCTTCTTGGCGTGGGTCATGTTGCTCGCGGCCAGGGTGCACCGCTCGGTGGCCTTGGAAGCCGATGGCCGACACCTCATCACCGATGTGTGGACATCGGTCGGTGTGGTGCTGGGCTTGGCGCTGGCCGCCGCCACCGGATGGTGGTGGATGGATGTGCTCGTGGCCATCGCGGTGGCGCTCAACATCCTGAAAGAGGGCGTGCGCTTGGTGTGGCAAGCGTCTCAGGGCCTGATGGACGAGTCGCTGGAGCCCGAGGTGCGCGCCGCCATCGACGAGGTTTTGAACGAGTTTGCCTTTGCGCGCGGCGATGTGCAGATCATCCGCTTTGACCACGTGACCAGCCGCAAAGCCGGTCAACGCCGCTTCGTGGATTTGCACATGCACATGCCCGCGAGCTGGACGTTGGGCCGCGCCGCCGCCGTGCGCATGACGGTGGAGCAAGCGCTCATGAGCGCCGTGCCCGGTTTGCGTGCCAGCATCCAGCTTTTGCCCAGCGATGTCGAGGCCCACTTCAACGACGAAAAGGATTTGCTGTGATCGCCTTGCTGCAACGCGTGAGCCGCGCCCAAGTGGACGTGGGTGGACAGACCATCGGCGCCATTGGCCCCGGTCTCTTGGTCTTGGTGTGTGCCGAGCCCACCGACACACCTGCGACCGCTGAGCGGCTCTTGGCCAAGGTGCTCAAGTTGCGCATCTTTGGCGACGAGGCCGGCAAGATGAACCTGAGCGTGCAAGACGTGCAAGGCGGCTTGCTCATCGTGAGCCAATTCACCTTGGCCGCCGACACCCGCAGCGGCAACCGCCCGGGCTTCAAAGACGCCGCGCCACCCGAGCAGGGCCGAGCGCTCTACCAACACTTCGTCGATCAGGCCCGCGCCCAACACCCCGAGGTCGCCACCGGTGAGTTTGGGGCCGACATGCAGGTGAGCTTGCTCAACGATGGTCCGGTGACCATACCGATGCGCGTGAATTAAGCGTAGGGGTTTTTCAAGCCCAAGCCCGCCAAGATGGCGATCTCGTGGGCTTCCATGGCCTCGGCGTCGGCTTCGCTGGTTTCGTGGTCCCAGCCTTGGGCGTGCAGCGCGCCGTGCACCAGCAGGTGGGCGTAGTGGTCGGCCAAAGCCTTGCCCTGTTCTTGGGCTTCTCGCGCGACCACGGGCGCGCACAAGACCAAGTCGGCCATCACCACGGGTTCGGTGGCGTAGTCGAAGGTCAGCACGTTGGTGGCGTAGTCCTTGCCGCGGTAATCGCGGTTGAGGCTTTGGCCTTCTTCGGCGTCCACGATGCGCACGGTGATTTCGGCGTCGGCCTCCAGCGCGTGGCGCAGCCAGCGTTGGACCTTGTGGCGCACCAAGGCGGCGCGGTGGGGCGCGTCATAGGCGAGCTCGCCGAATTGCAAAGACAGGCTGAGGTGGGGCAGGGGCATGGGGCTTTGAAGGGCGTTTAAGCGCGGGCGCGGCTGGGGCGTTTGACCACGGGGCCGGCATCGTAGGCGTCGACGATGCGCGCGACCAAGGGGTGGCGCACCACGTCGGCGCTGGTCAGGCGGTGAAAGGCCAGGCCTTGCACGCGCTTGAGCACACGCTCGGCGTCGATCAGGCCGCTGAGCTGCGTGGGCGCCAAGTCGATCTGGCTCACATCACCCGTGACCACGGCCTTGCTGCCAAAGCCGATGCGGGTGAGGAACATCTTCATTTGTTCGGGCGTGGTGTTTTGCGCCTCGTCCAAGATCACAAAGGCGTGGTTGAGCGTGCGCCCGCGCATGAAGGCGAGTGGTGCGATTTCGATCTGTTGGCGCTCAAACGCTTTTTGCACCTTCTCAAACCCCATCAGGTCGTTGAGTGCGTCGTACAGCGGGCGCAGGTACGGGTCCACTTTTTGGCCCAAGTCGCCGGGCAAAAAGCCGAGTTTTTCGCCGGCTTCCACGGCTGGGCGGGTCAGCACGATGCGCTGCACCGCGCTGCGCTCGAGGGCGTCAACCGCGCAGGCCACGGCCAAATAGGTCTTGCCGGTGCCGGCCGGGCCAATGCCAAAGGTGATGTCGTGGCTGGCCATGCTCTGCAGGTAGAGGGCTTGGTTGGGGGTGCGCCCACGCACCTCGCCGCGCCGCGTTTGCATGGACAACGCCTCGTCGCCCGGCGCGGCCAAGGCGGTGTCGCCGCTGAGCATGAGCTGGACCTGCTCGGCCGGGATCGGCTTTTTGGCCATCTCGTACAGGGCTTGCAGCACCTCCAAAGCCTGCTCGGCTTTGGCCTTGGGGCCTTCGATGCGGAACTGCTCAAAGCGGTGCGCCACCTTGATTTGCAGGGCCGCTTCGATGCTGCGGATGTGGCTGTCCAGCGGGCCACACAGGTGGGCCATGCGGGCGTTGTCGGGCGGGGAAAAAGTGTGTCTGAGAATCAAACCGATAATCCGTGAAAAGGAACAGCAATGATAGGCAAGTTGACCGGCACCCTGTTGGAGAAAAATCCGCCCCAGCTCTTGATCGACTGCCACGGCGTGGGCTACGAGGTGGATGTGCCCATGAGCACTTTCTACCATTTGCCCGCCGTGGGCGAGACGGTGGCCTTGCTGACGCATTTTGTGGTGCGCGAAGACGCCCAGATTTTGTACGGCTTTGGCACCGCCCGTGAGCGTGAGGCCTTTCGCCAGCTCATCCGCATCTCGGGTGTGGGCCCGCGCACGGCACTCTCCGTGCTCAGCGGCCTGGGCGTGGACGACTTGGCCCAAGCCGTCACGGCCCAAGACCCAGCGCGCATCGTCAAGGTGCCGGGCATCGGGAAAAAAACCGCCGAGCGCTTGTTGCTCGAACTCAAGGGCAAGATGGGCGCGGACCTGGGCGCGCGCGGCGGCATGAGCCCCGGCAGCGATGTGGCCAGCGATATCCAGCAAGCCCTGATGGCCTTGGGCTACAACGAAAAAGACGCGGCCGCCGCCCAAAAAGCCTTGCCACCGGACGTGGGCGTGAGCGAAGGCATCAAGCTCGCGCTCAAGGCCTTGGCCAAGTAAAGAAAGCACCGCATGAGCATCCAAACCGACGACTTCGCCCCCGCGCCGCGGGTGGTCTCGGCCGCGCCGGTCTCGCCCAAAGAAGAGGCGATCGAACGCGCCTTGCGCCCCAAGCTGCTCGACGAGTACGTGGGCCAAGTCAAGGTACGCGAGCAGCTCGAGATCTTCATTGGCGCGGCCAAGCAGCGCCAAGAGGCGCTGGACCACGTGCTTTTGTTTGGCCCGCCCGGTTTGGGCAAGACCACGCTCTCGCACATCATCGCGCAGGAGCTCGGTGTGAACCTGCGCCAAACCAGTGGCCCGGTGCTGGAAAAACCCAAAGATCTCGCGGCCCTGCTCACCAATTTGGAGCCCAACGACGTCTTGTTCATCGACGAGATTCACCGGCTCTCGCCTGTGGTGGAAGAGATCTTGTACCCCGCGCTGGAGGACTATCAGATCGACATCATGATCGGCGAAGGCCCGGCGGCGCGCTCCATCAAGCTCGACCTGCAGCCCTTCACCTTGGTCGGCGCGACCACGCGCGCGGGCATGCTGACCAACCCGCTGCGCGACCGCTTCGGCATCGTGGCGCGGCTGGAGTTTTACAACGCCGAAGAGCTCACGCGCATCGTGCGGCGCAGCGCGGGCCTGCTCAATGCCCCCATGGACGAGGAGGGTGCGTTTGAGATTGCCTGCCGATCACGCGGCACACCGCGCATCGCCAACCGCTTGTTGCGCCGCGTGCGCGACTACGCCGACGTCAAGGGCAACGGCCGCATCACCGTGGACCTGGCGCAGCGTGCTTTGACCATGCTCGACGTGGACCCGCAAGGCTTTGATTTGATGGACCGCAAGTTCTTGGAGGCGGTGATCCACCGCTTCGATGGCGGCCCTGTGGGGCTGGACAACATCGCCGCGAGCATCGGCGAAGAGGCCGGCACCATCGAAGACGTGATCGAGCCCTATTTGATCCAACAGGGTTTCATTCAGCGCACGCCGCGCGGTCGTGTGGCCACGGCCGCCGCTTACCGCCACTTGGGCGTGGCGCCGGCGCGGCCCGACGGTTTGTTTGGCGGCGAGCTTTAAACGCTGCGCTCGTCGAGCGTGCCCGACTCTAGGTGGGCACGGTCGTCCCAGCCCACCAAGCTCAGGCCTTCGGGCGACCAGAGCAAACGGTTGATCGCCGTGTTGCGCAGTTCCCAGGCGCGGGGGGCTTGCAGATCCAAACGTGTGGCGGCGCGGTAGAGGACGTCGAGTACGCCACCGTGCACCACCACCAAAATTTGTTCGCCCAAGTGGCGCTCAGCGATGGTGTTCAATGTGTTCAAGACCCGTGCCGACAGAGCGATCAGCGATTCACCCCATTGGGGCGCCCAGTCGGGCACGCGCTGGCGCCAAGCTTGGCTGGCCTCGGGCCACTGGGTTTCAATCTCGGTCCAGGTGTGGCCCTCAAACTGCCCAAAACAACGCTCGCGCAAGCCCGGGTCGGTGTGGACCGTGTGGCCGTGCACGTCGGCCACGGCCTGGGCGGTGTCGCGTGCGCGGCTGAGGTCACTGGCGTAACAGGCCGCGATCGACTCCTCACGCAAGGCTTGCGCGAGTTGCTGGGCCTGCCATTGGCCGTGGTCGCTCAAGCCAATGTCGGTGAAACCCTGGATGCGGGTTTCGCGGTTCCACAGCGTCTCGCCGTGGCGCACCGCCAAGATGCGGGTGGCGATCATGGGGTTTTGGGGTCTTTCGGCGCGAGGTCGATGGTCACGGTCTGTTGCCGGGCGCTGCTGATTGGGAAGTCGCGCAGCGCGGCTTGCACCAGAGCGCGCCACTGCTGCGCGTTGGGTGGCCCCCAAGCTTCTCGGGTGGCGCGCGTTTCATACGCGATGGGGCCCGAGCCAGCGGGGCGGATCAAGACCACCACCTGCGATCGGTCCATGGGGGTATGCGTGGCGGGCCACATCGAACCCAATTGGATGTGGCCATGCCCCACGCCAATCCCGATGCCCACGCCAAGATTGAAGTTGCTCGGCGGCGGTGAGGGCGCGCGCTGGGTTTGGCCTTCAAGCTGCACGGACCACTGGGCTTGTGCAGGGTCCAAACGCCATCCCGCTTGCGCCAACACCTCGTTGGCCGCAGCCTCCAAAGCGTCTTGATCGCGGGCCAGTGGGCCGCTGCGCAGGGACGGCAAACGATCCCATTGGTAAGTGGGCTGGCCCGTGGGGATGCCCGCAGGCCACTGCGGGTGGGTGCTGACCTCGGCTTGTAAGCGGTTCGTGCTCGCGCAGCCCATCAGTGTGGCCAAGGTCAAGCCGAGCGCGAAGCCGGCGGCGTGTCGCATCAAGCGGTGCTGCATGAATGGTTCTCCCCGTGTTCTGTTCGAACAGGGATGATGCTCGGTGCGCTCGCGGCTGGCAAGGGTTCGTCGTCAAAGGCGATGTCGCCGTCCTCCACCGGCATGCCGGTGGTTTGGATGGTTTCAAACGGGTAGAGCTTGCGGTCCATCAGGTGGCTGGGCACCACGTTTTGCAGCGCCGAGAGCATGCTCTCCAAACGGCCGGGGAAGCGCTTATCCCAGTCGCGCAGCATGTCGCCGACCTGTTTGCGCTGCAGGTTTTCTTGGCTGCCACACAGCGTGCACGGGATGATGGGGTATTGCTGAACCTCGGCCCAGCGCACGATGTCTTTTTCCACCACATAGGCCAGCGGGCGGATCACCATGAACTCGCCGTTGTCGCTCACCAGCTTCGGGGGCATGCCTTTGAGCTTGCCGCCGAAGAACATGTTCAGGAACAAGGTTTGGAGCATGTCGTCGCGGTGGTGGCCGAGCGCGATTTTGTTGCACTTGAGCTCGCGCGCGACGCGGTACAAAATGCCCCGGCGCAAGCGGCTGCAGAGGCTGCACATGGTTTTGCCTTCGGGGATCACCTGCTTGACGATGGAATAGGTGTCTTGCGTTTCGATGTGAAAAGGCATGTCCAACAGGCTCAGGTAGCCGGGCAAGATGTCTGCGGGAAACCCCGGCTGCTTTTGGTCGAGGTTGACGGCGATCAGCTCGAACTTCACCGGTGCGCGCTGCTGCAGCTTGCGCAAGATGTCGAGCATGGTGTAGCTGTCTTTGCCACCCGAGACACACACCATCACGCGGTCACCTTCTTCGATCATGTTGAAGTCGATGATGGCGCGGCCCACTTCGCGGCACAGGCGTTTTTCTAACTTGTGGTTTTCAAAGGCTTCTTTTTCGGGGGTCATGTTCGCTCTTTCCGTGGGGTTCACCACTGCCCGCTTTCCATGCGGATGGCCACTTCGCAGTCGTCGAAGATTTCCAGCTTGGCAATTTTCACGCGCACGCCGATCACGCCGGGCAGTTGCATCAAGCGTCGGGTGAGTTTGCCGATCAGGCTCTCGAGCAGGTTGACGTGTTCGGCGGTGCATTCGTCGATGATGATTTGGCGTACCTTGCGGTAGTCCAGCACGTGCTCAATGTCGTCGTCGTGCGGCAGCAGAGGTTGGGCGCCTTGGTTGAGTTCGGCGTCCACTTGGATGGGTTGCGGCGCGGTTTTTTCGTGGTCCAAGATGCCCAAGTTGGCGTCGAAGCGCAAACCGGTGAGGGTGAGGGTTTGGTTGCCGTGCTTCGGCGCAGAGGAGTGTGTGGTCATGGCAGGCTGCGCTCACATACAAGAAAAATCGCGCTCAAAGCGCATCAGGTGTTGGCCGCCGTCGACCAACAGCGTGGTGCCGGTGATGGATCGGTTGCTCAGGGCAAAGGCCACCGTGGCGGCCACGTCCTCGGGGGTCGACGAGCGTCCCAGTGGCGACTGGCGGTGCAACTCGGCGAACTTCTCGTCGCTGAGCAGGTGGCTGGTCAGGGTCAGGCCCGGGGCGACACCGACCACACGCATCTGCGGCGCAAAGGCTTGCGCCATCAAGGTGTTGGCCGACTCCAGCGCGGCCTTGGACAAGGTGTAGCTGAAGAAATCGGGGTTGGGGTTCCACAGCTTTTGGTCGAGCAGGTTGACCACCACCGCGTCCTGGCCGCTGCGCGCCGTGACATGCGCGTGCAGTGCTTGCGCCAGCAGCACGGGGGCAGCGGTGTTGGCCATCCAGTGGGTTTGCAAGCTCGCCACATCGACGGTGGCAGCGCTGTCGTGCTCGAACGTGGAAGCGCTGTTGACGACCGCGTCGAGCGCGCCGAAATGGCTCACCACCGCGGGCACCAGCGCGCGCACGCTCGCCTCGTCGGATAGGTCCGCGTAAAACGCCATGGACGCTGCTGTTTGGGGGTGGGCGGCGCTGCAATCGAGGGCGGTTTGTTCGGCCTCGCTGCGCGAATGGCGGTGGTGCACCGCGACTTGCCAGCCCGCCCGCGCCAGCGTCAGGGCGATTTCTCGGCCCAAGCGTTTGCCCGCGCCGGTGACGAGCACGGTGCGTGAGCGTGGCGAAGTGGTTGTGGGCATGGGCGACAATCGGGGGGTGAATGAACACCCGAGTTTAACGATCGCGCTGCAGGCGCGTGTGGCACAGGCTGTCGCTGAGGCGGGCGGCTGCTTGCCCTTTGACCGATTCATGGCCATGGCCTTGTACGAGCCTGGCTTGGGCTACTACGCCAACCAGACCCCCAAATTTGGGCTTTGGCCCGCCGCCGAAGACCGCCCCGAGAGCGCCGGTAGCGATTTTGTGACCGCCCCCGAACTCACCCCCGTCTTTGGCCAGACCTTGGCGCGTGCGGTGGCCGAGGCCTTGACAGCCACCGGCACCGACGAGGTGTGGGAATTCGGCGCGGGCACCGGTGCTTTGGCCGAACAGCTGCTCGGCGCCCTGCAAACGCTCGGCGCGCTGCCGCGGCGCTACACCATCGTCGACCTGTCGGGGGCTTTGCGCGAACGCCAGAGCCAGCGCTTGGCCGCTTGGGGTGACCGCGTGCAGTGGGTCGACCGTTTGCCCGACGCGCTGCACGGTGTGCTGGTGGGCAACGAGGTGTTAGATGCCATGCCCGTCCAGCTCTTGCACCGCAAACAAGGCGTTTGGCACGAGCGCGGTGTGGGCGTGGACAGCCAAGGCGTGAGCGTCTGGGTGGACCGACCCACGGACTTGCGCCCACCCTGTGAGGTGCCCGGCGAACACGACTACTTGACCGAGATCCATCCCCAGGCCGAGGCCTTTGTGCGCACGCTGGCCGAGCGTTGGACGGCCGGTGCGGGTTTCTTCTTCGACTACGGTTTTCCCGAAAGCGAGTACTACCACCCCGAGCGCCACATGGGCACCTTGATCGCCCACCGCGCGCATCGCAGCGACGACGATGTGCTGTCCGACGTGGGCTTGAAGGACATCACTGCCCACGTGAACTTCACCAGCGTGGCTTTGGCCGCACAAGACGCGGGTTTGGTGGTCATGGGCTACACCAGCCAAGGCCGCTTCTTGATCAACGCCGGTTTGGCCGAAGTGGCCCAAGGTTTGGACGACCGTGCTCGGGTGGCTTTGCAGCCGCTGATCCACGAACACGAAATGGGCGAGCTGTTCAAGGTTATCGCCTTGGCCCCCGAGGCCAGCGCCGAGGCTTGGACGCCCAGCGGGTTTGCCGTGGGCGACCGCAGCCACCGACTGTGAACGACCGTGTTGCGTTGGATGCTCGTCACTTTCTTGGCCTTGGTGCTCATCCAAGGCTTTGCGCCTTTTTTGCGCCGCTTGGGCTTGGGTCGCTTACCCGGTGATTTCCATTGGCGCATCCGCGGCCGCGATTGGCACATCCCCTTGGGCAGCACCGTGGTGCTCAGCGCGGTCTTCGGTGTGATCAGCCTCTGGGTGTGAATGTAATTTCGTTACACCTTCGGTATCATCTCGGTAACATGACACCCCACATGACCCAAGCCCGTTTGCTCGCCGATGTCGGTGGAACCAATGCCCGTTTTGCTTGGCAAGACCAGGCCCATGCGCCCATCACGCACGTGCGTGTCATGCCCGGCGCCGATTACCCCACATTGCAAGCTGCCATGCGCGCGTACATCGATGGTGTCGGTCAGGGCGAGCCGGGTGAGGCGGCGATCGCCATTGCCAATCCCATCACTGGCGACGCGGTGCGCATGACCAACCACCATTGGGCCTTTTCTCAAAATGCGGTGCGCGCCGAGTTCGGTCTTCGGCGCCTTCGCTTGCTCAACGATTTCACCGCCTTGGCCTTGGCCTTGCCGGACCTCACACTCGAGCAGTTGCGTCAGGTTGGTGGTCTAGCGGTGGTGGTGGATGCCCCCAAGGCCCTGATCGGCGCGGGCACGGGCCTGGGTGTCTCGGGCCTCTTGCCCAACGGGCAGGGCGGCTGGGTGCCAGTGCAAGGCGAGGGCGGGCATGTCACCTTGCCCGCTGAAACCGAGCGCGAACGTCTGCTCATGGACGGCTTGACGGCACGTTACGGTCATCCGTCGAGTGAGCGGCTGCTGAGCGGTCAAGGTTTGCTCGACGCCTTTGAAATCTTGTGTGCGGCGGACCGTGCGGCCGTGTCGGGCATCGACAGCCCTGCGGCCGTGACCGAGGCGGCCTTGCAAGTGCGCCACCCGCAAGCGGTGGAAGCCTTGGCGTTGTTTTGTGCCTTGCTCGGCTCTTGCGCGGGCAATTTGGCCCTGACTTTGGGTGCGCGCGGCGGGGTGTACATCGGCGGCGGTATTGCACCACGCTTGGGCTCGGCCTTGGGCGCGTCGGCCTTTCGGGCCCGCTTCGAAGCCAAAGGCCGCTTCAGCGCCTATTTGCGTGAGATCCCGGCTTGGGTCATCACCGCAGACCCATCGCCTGCGCTCTTGGGTGCGGCGCGGGCACTGGATTGAATCGAACCTTATTTGAGGGTTTATCCGGGTGTTTCCATTGATTAATTAATGAATAATGAACAGACTCATTGCGCTGGGCAGTGGGCCATTCACCAACGGCCAAGACGGCCACTCCGGAGACGATTCATGAAATTCCAATACACCTTGGGCGCTGCTGTGGTGGCCGCCATGTTGGCCACCGCGTGTGGCAAAAAAGAAGAGGCGCCTGCCGCCGCCGCACCCGCTGCGCCGGCCGTCAAGCAGTCGGTGGAAGTGTTGCACTATTGGACATCGGGTGGCGAAGCCGCCTCGGCCGCCGAACTCAAAAAGATGCTCGAAGCCAAAGGCCACGAGTGGAAAGATTTCGCGGTGGCCGGTGGTGGTGGTGAAAACGCCATGACCGTGCTCAAGAGCCGTGCGGTGTCGGGCAATCCGCCCACCGCCGCTCAGGTCAAAGGCCCCGCCATTCAAGAGTGGGCCAAGGAAGGCATGCTCGCCAGCATCGACGGTGTGGCCAAAGCCGAGAAGTGGGACGATTTGCTGCCCAAAGTGGTGGCCGATGTCATGAAGGCCAATGGCAACTACGTCGCTGCGCCCGTCAACGTGCACCGCGTCAACTGGATGTGGGCCAATCCCGAAGTGTTGAACAAAGCCGGCGTCAAAGGCATGCCTGCCAACTGGGACGAGTTCTTTGTCGCGGCCGACAAGATCAAAAAATCCGGCGCGATTGCCTTGGCCCACGGTGGTCAAAATTGGCAAGACTTCACCGTCTTTGAATCGGTGGCTTTGGGCGTGGGTGGTGCACAGTTCTATAACGACGCCTTGGTCAAGCTGGACCCCGCGGCCATCAACAGCCCCACGATGGCCAAGGTGTTGACCACCTTCCGCAAGCTCAAGGGTTACACCGACGCCGCCTCCCCAGGCCGCGACTGGAACATGACCACCGCCTTGGTGATCCAGGGCAAGGCCGGCTTCCAATTCATGGGTGATTGGGCCAAGGGCGAATTCACCGCCGCGGGCAAAAAGCCCGGTGAAGGCTTCTTGTGCGCCGCCGCGCCTGGCACGGCCAACGCCTACACCTTCAACGTCGATTCCTTCATCATGTTCAAGCTCAAGGACGAAGGCGCTCAGAAAGCCCAAGGCGATTTGGCCTCGGCGATCTTGAGCACCGAGTTCCAAGAAGTGTTCAACCAAAACAAGGGCTCCATTCCCGTGCGCTTGGGCCACGACATGAGCAAGTTTGACGACTGCGCCAAGCTCTCGGCCAACGACTTTGTCGCCACCGCCAAGTCGGGTGGTTTGGTGCCTTCCGTGGCCCACGGCATGGCCATTGAGCCCGCCAAGCAGGGCAGCATCCAAGACGTGGTCACCGCGTTCTGGAACGACGGCAAGATCTCGGTGGCAGAAGCACAAAAGCGCATCGCCGCTGTGGCCACCGCCAAGTAAGCGTTCTTCCCTCCTCGCTTGAACCCAACGCCCACTTTCGGGTGGGTGTTGGGGCTCCCCCATGAAAAACTCCATCGAACACCACTTGCCCAAGTTGGTGCTGGCCCCGGCATTTGTGTTGGGTCTGGCCTTCATCTACGGCTTCATGATTTGGAACGGTGCGTTGTCCGTCACGGCTTCGCGCATGTTGCCCAATTACGAGTTCGTGGGCTGGTTGCAATACGAGCGTTTGTGGGAAATGGAGCGCTGGTGGGTGGCGCTGAAAAACCTGGCGATCTTCGGCGTGCTCTACGTGGGCTTGTCGATGGCGCTGGGCGTGTTTTTGGCGATTTTGCTTGACCAAAAGGTGCGCGGTGAAGGCTTCATCCGCACCATCTACCTCTACCCCATGGCGCTGTCCTTTGTCGTCACGGGCACGGCATGGAAATGGATTCTCAACCCCAGCGACGGCTTGCAAAAAGTCATGCAAGACCTCGGCTGGACCTCATTCACGTTCGACTGGTTGGTCCAGTCGGACTTGGCGATCTACTGTGTGGTGATCGCCGGCGTTTGGCAATCCGCGGGTTTTGCCATGGCTTTGTTTTTGGCCGGTCTGCGTGGTGTGGACGACAGCATCATCAAGGCCGCTCAGATCGACGGCGCGAGCCTGCCACGCATTTACTGGCGCATCGTGTTGCCCTCGCTCAAGCCCGTGTTTTTCTCGACCCTCATGGTGCTGTCGCACCTGGCCATCAAGAGCTTTGACTTGGTCATGGCCTTGACGGCCGGCGGCCCCGGCTACGCCACCGACGTGCCCGCCACCTTCATGTACGCCATGAGTTTCTCGCGTGGGCAAATCGGCTTGGGAGCCGCCAGCGCGACCATCATGCTCGTCACGGTGGCGGCCATTGTTGTGCCTTACCTGTACAGCGAACTGCGGAGCAAAAACCGATGAGCACCGTCACCCTATCCGCAGCCCAACGCCGCACGCCCGCGCAGGTTTTGGCCCGCTGGGCCTTGATGGGCACATTGCTCATCGGCGCAGCCTTCTTCTTGGCGCCCTTGTATGTGATGGTCATGACCTCGCTCAAAGACGCCGACGAAATCCGCAACGGCAATTTGTTGAGCCTGCCCGCGAGCTTGAACTTCTCGGCCTGGAGCCAAGCTTGGTCGAGCGCCTGCACCGGTGTGGAGTGCAACGGTTTGCAGCCCTTTTTCTGGAACTCGGTGTGGATGGCCATACCCGCGGTGCTGATCTCCACCGCTTGGGGCGCGCTCAACGGCTATGTCCTGAGCCTGTGGAAATTTCGCGGCAGTGAAACGTTTTTTGGCCTGCTGCTCTTTGGCGTGTTCATGCCTTTCCAAGTGGTGTTGTTGCCCATGAGCCAAGTGCTCGGTTGGATGGGGTTGTCCAGCAGCATCGGGGGCTTGATCTTGGTGCACTGCTTGGCCGGTTTGCCCAGCACCACGCTGTTCTTTCGCAACTACTACGCGGCAGTGCCGGGTGAATTGCTCAACGCTGCACGCTTGGATGGCGCGGGTTTTTGGCAGATTTTCTTTCGCATCATCGTGCCCATGTCCACGCCCATCGTGATGGTCACCTTGATCTGGCAGTTCACCCAAATCTGGAACGATTTTCTCTTCGGTGTCGCCTTCAGCGGCGCCGACTCCAAGCCCGTCACGGTGGGCTTGAACAACCTCGCCAACACCACCAGCAGCGTCAAGGCCTACAACGTGGACATGGCCGCGGCCCTGATCGCCGCCTTGCCCACCGTGGCGGTGTACGTCTTGGCGGGGCGTTATTTTGTGCGCGGCTTGACGGCCGGTGCGGTCAAGGGATAAGGAAGCAACATGGCATCGGCATTGAACATCCAAGGCATCCGCAAGCGCTTCGGCAAAGGCGAGCAGAGCGTCGAAGTGCTCAAGAAAATCGACATCGCGGTGGAGCCCGGTGAATTTTTGATTTTGGTCGGTCCCTCGGGTTGCGGCAAGTCCACCTTGCTCAACATCATCGCGGGCTTGGAAGAGCCCAGCGAAGGGGCGATCCACATTGGAGACCGCAACGTGGTCGGTGTGCCACCGGCCCAGCGCGACATCGCCATGGTTTTCCAAAGCTACGCGCTTTACCCGACCATGAGCGTGGCGGACAACATTGGCTTTGCGCTCGAGATGCGCAAGGTGCCCAAGGCCGAGCGCCAACAGCGCATCGCCGAGGTCGCCGCCATGCTGCAGATCACGCACCTGCTCGACCGTCGCCCCAGCCAACTCTCGGGTGGCCAACGCCAGCGCGTGGCCATGGGCCGTGCTTTGGCACGCCAGCCACAGCTGTTTTTGTTCGACGAGCCGCTGTCCAACTTGGACGCCAAGCTGCGCGTGGAAATGCGTGCTGAAATTAAACGCTTGCACCAAGCCAGCGGCATCACCAGCGTGTACGTCACGCACGACCAAATCGAGGCCATGACCTTGGGCAGTCGCATCGCGGTCATGAAAGACGGCGTGCTGCAGCAACTCGGCACCCCTGACGACATCTACAACCGCCCCGCCAACACCTACGTGGCCACCTTCATCGGCTCGCCCACGATGAACCTGTTGAACGGGCGGTCATTGGGCGCTCAAGGCGTGGCAATGAACGGCGCGAATGTGGCGCTGAGCTGCCCCCTGGCCGCCGGGCAAGACGTGGTGATGGGTTTGCGTCCAGAACACTTGGTACTGAGCGACAACGCCCCTTGGCGTGGCCAAGTCCATGTGGTGGAGCCCACCGGTGCAGACACCTACGTGGTCATCGAAACCGCCCAAGGCAAGGTGACCGTGCGCACGGCCCCCAACGTGTCGGTGCGCCCCGGCGACACGGTTGGTTTGGGTGTGCACACCGCGCACGTCAGCTGGTTTGATGCGGCGGGCGTGCGGATTTAAGTCACGGAGCCAGCAACAAGCGCGCCCATTTGCCTGGGTCGATGTGCGACACGGTGCTGCCCAAGCTGGCGGCAACGTTCGGGTGTGACAACACGTCGGTCAGGGCTTGTCGCGCCACGGTGGTGAAGGCCTTCTGAATGCCTGAGGTACCGCCTTGACGCAAGGTTTGTTTGGATTCGCGCGCGCAGTTCTCCGTCATCAATCGCGTGAGGGTGTGCGCCATGTTCGATTGGATGCGTCCAGTTTCTTGGGCGGCTTGCGCTGACGCGTAGGGCGTCAGGTCTGGGTGGCTGGCCAGAGTCACGAAAACCCAGCGCGCCATGGCTTGGCGATCGGCGGCGCTGGTGTGCTGGGCCAAACAACTGGCCAAGCTGTCGGTGGGTGTCTGGGCCAAAGCCGAGGTGCTCAGGGTCAGGCCCAAAGCCAGTGCGTGCCATAGGTGTCGCATGGTTTGTTTTCCTTTCAAACGGGTGTGGGCAGAACCAAGTCGATGCGCAAGCCCTGAGGGCTGACCGCTTCGGCGTGGGCATCGCCGCCGTGGCGACGTGCAATCTCTCGCACGATGGACAAGCCCAGGCCGCAGCCCCCGGGCAATTCGCTGGCGCGCCAAAAGCGGCCAAAGGCCTGGGCGCGACCGACCTCGTCCAAGCCGGGGCCGTTGTCTTGCACGCGCAGGGTCAGGCCCTGCGGGTTGCGCCACACACTCAAGGTGATTTCGGTGCCACGAGGGGTGTAGCGCAGCGCGTTGTCGATGAGGTTGCTCATGGCTTCGCGCAGCTGCAGGGCATCGCCCACCAAGGGTGCGTGCTCTTCCCCTTCAAAGCCCAAGTCCATGCCAGCGGCCAAGGCCTTGGGTGCCCACTCACGTGCCACCTCGCGCGCCAAGTCGGCCAAGTCCAAGGGCGCTGTTTGGGCCACGGTTTCCGAGCGAGCCAAGGTCAAGAGTTGGTGCACCAAATGCGCGCTGCGTTGCGCCCCGCTCAAGACCTTGCTCAGCCGCGCTTGCAGAGCGGGGTCTTGGGTTTCGCGTTGGGCCAATTCCACTTGGCTGATGAGACCGGCCAAGGGCGTGCGCAGCTGGTGCGCGGCATCGTTCAAAAACCGTTTCTCTTGGTTCACGCTGCGGTTGACTTCGCCCAGCAAGCCGTTGATGGCCTGCACCAAGGCGTGCACCTCGCTCGGTGCTTGGGTCATGCCGATGGGCTGCAAAGCGTTGACCGAGCGGTTCTCCAGCTGGGTCGTCAGGCGCGTGAGCGGGCGCAAACCGCGACGAATGCCCGCGTGCACCATCAGGCTGAGCACCACGCCCAGCGCCAACAGCGGCGCGAGCATGTCCCACACCAACTCAGCGGCGATGCGGTTTTGCACCGACAGCCCTTTGCCCACCTGCACGCGCAAGGTCTGCGGTTGGTCGGGATCGCCGTAGGGCAAATCGAGGGCGACGATGCGCATGGGCTGGTCGTCGAGCGACGCCCCGTACAGCAGCGGTGTGTTCAGCGCCATGTCATCGGCATTGGGTTGGGGCAGGGTGACGTTGCCGAGCAAAAACTGACCCGGTGGCGAGCTCACGGTATAGCTCACGCGATCGCTCGGGTCTTGCTCCAACACGTCCTGGGCCGCCTTGGGAAAGTCAATCAACAGACCCGAGCCCAATGGCTTGACTTGGCGTGCCAAGGCGCGCACCGACTGTGTGAGCGACTGGTCAATGCCTTTTTCGGCGTAGGCCATGGCGATGCGGTAGGTGAGCAAACCACCCACCGACCACAGCACCAGCTGCGGCAAGAGCAGCCACAGCAAGAGCTGGCGGCGCAGCGACAAACCGGCCGGTGCGCTCTCAGCCATGGCCTGTGGTTTCGAGCAAATAGCCCAAGCCGCGCACATTGCGGATGTTGAGCGGCGCGTCGCCCAGCTTGCGGCGCAAGCGGTGCACATACACCTCCAGCGCATTGGACGCCAGTGGTGCGTTGTCGCCGTCGGGGGTTTGCCATGCGGCCAAGACCGCTTCGCGGCTGACCACCTGACCCAAGTGGGTCCACAAGAGCCGCAACAACTCCCACTCGCGTTGTGTCAGTTCGATGGCCGTCTGGCCGATCCAGGCGCGGGGCATCTCGGTATCGATGCGCAAAGCGCCCTGTGTCAAAGGCAACGAAGGGTTGGTGTGGGCGGGCAGGTTGGCGCGGCGCAGCATGGCCTGGACGCGGGCCAGCAATTCGTCGAGGTTGAAGGGCTTGGTCAGGTAGTCGTCGGCGCCCGCATTGAGCCCGGCCACCCGGTCTTCCACACCGTCGCGAGCGGTCAAGATCAGCACCGGCAAGGTGGGCCAGCGTTGGCGCAAGCGGGCCAGCACCTGAAAGCCGTCGAGGTAGGGCAGTCCCAAATCGAGCACCACCGCATCAAAAACTTCGGTTTGCACCGCGGCCCAAGCTTGGTCGCCGTCCACACAGGTGCTGACCTCGTGACCGGCTTGGGTGAAGATGGTGCGCAGGCCGTCGCGCAGCAACTCGTCGTCTTCGGCAATGAGGAGGTGGGCCATGCTGAGATTATCTGCCGTGCGATGGCCAAACGTGGGCGATCGCGTCGGTGCGGGCCTCGGCGATGGCGAGGCCCACGTGCGGGCCGTGAGTCTGGGCGCCGCGATCTTGCAAGTTTTGCATCACGGTATCGGTGTCAATGGCCAGCGCGGCCTTCAGGGCTGCGCTCAAGGCGGCGCGTTGCGGGTAGTCGCGGTCTTCAAAACCCAAGCGACCGCGTGCGTCGCATTCGCAGGCCAAGAGCGCCAGCTCAAAACGCTCGGGTCGGCGAAACGCGTCGCAGCGCTCCAGCAAGCGCAACACGGCGGCGGCGCCAAAACCCATGCATTGGTGAATGTTGCCGTGCTCACGCGCCACCACTTCGGCCAAGGCCGAGCAGTCTTTGGGCACGCGCCAGCGTTCGCTCAAAGCGCGCAGCAGGGGCACGCTGCGCGCCTCGTGACCGATGTGCCGTGGCCATTCGGCCTGTGGTGTGGTGCCTTTGCCCAAGTCGTGGCACAGCGCGGCAAAGCGCACCGGCAGCGGCGCGTCAAGCCGAGCGCACTGGTCGAGCACCATCATCAGGTGAACGCCGGTGTCGACCTCGGGGTGGTACTCGGCGCGTTGGGGCACACCAAATAGGCGCGCCACCTCGGGCAGGATCACCGACAAAGCGCCGACCTCGCGCAAGGTTTCAAAGGCGCGGCTCGGTCGTGTGGCCATCAAGGCGCGGCTGAGTTCTTGCCACACCCGCTCGGCCACCAGGTGGTCGAGCTCGCCGCTGTCGGTCATTTGGCGCATCAGCGCCAGGGTCTCGGGGGCGATTTGAAAGTGGGGCCAACGCGCCGCAAAACGCGCCACGCGCAACACCCGCACCGGGTCCTCGGCAAAGGCTGGGGTGATGTGGCGCAAGACCTTGTCTTGCAAGTCGCGTTCGCCGCCAAAGGGGTCGATGCGCTCGGCGTGGGCCGGGGCGTCGGCTTGCGCCTCGGGCACGGCGATGGCGTTGATCGTCAGGTCGCGTCGCGCCAAATCGTCCTCCAAGGTGACGCTGGGATCGGCGTGAAAAGCAAAGCCGTGGTAGCCCGGCGCGGTCTTGCGTTCGGTGCGCGCCAGCGCGTATTCCTCGTGGGTTTGGGGGTGCAAAAACACCGGGAAGTCGCGCCCGACGGGCACAAAACCTTGCACCACCATGGCTTCGGGCGTGCTGCCCACCACCACCCAATCGCGGTCGCTGTGCTGCGCATCGCCCATCAGGGCGTCGCGCACCGCACCACCGACCAAGTACGTGGGCATGCCTCAGCGACCCAATCGGTAGGGTTCTTCGAAATCGAGGAAGTCGTGCTCTTGCAGCGCTTCGTCGATCCAAGCCTTCACGCCCGGCGCTTCGCGAACCCGCTCCACATACACCAGCATGTCGGCGGGCATGGGCAGTTCGTAGGTGTGGATGCGCATGCACACCGGCGCGAAGTAGGCGTCGGCGATGCCGAACTCGCCGAACAAAAACGGTTGTGAGCCATTGGGTAAGCGCGGTTGTGCGCTCAAGAGTTCTCCCCACAGGCCGCACAGGCGCGCCACATCGGCGCGCAAGGCGGGCTTGTCGCGCCAGAGCAATCGGCCGATCTCGGGCAGCTGGGCTTCGATGTTCATCGGGCAGTGGCTGCGCAAGGCGGTGAAGCCGCTGTGCATCTCGGCGCACACGCTGCGCGCGCGGGCGCGCGCCGGTCGGTCCTTGGGCCACAGGCCGAGCTCGGGGAAGCGCTCCGCCAGGTACTCGGCAATCGCCAAGGTGTCCCACACCACCAACCCGTCGTCCACCAGCACCGGCACCTTGCCCAATGGGCTGATGCCGCGCAACTGGCGCTTGAAGGCCGAGTCGGCGTCGAAAGAGTCAAAGCGCACCATCACCTCTTCGAAGTCGATGCCGGCTTGACGCATCAAGACCCAAGGCCGCATGGACCAAGAGGAGTAGTTTTTGTTGCCGATGTACAGCTGCAGGCTCATGGTCAGGTGGTGTCCCGGCGGGCACGGATGTAGGTGGGAACGATGGCAGCGACACCCGTCGGTGTGATGCCCAAGGTGTGCAGGTCTGGGTCGCTGCCTGTGCGCACATTGTCCACGCGCATGGATCGCAAATTGTCGGTGCTCATCAGCGGCTCACCGGGCATGAGCGCCATGGCCCAAGCTTGGAGTTGGCCCACCCATTCGGGCACGCCAAAGACTGGGCGCGGGTGGCTGCTGGCCACACCAGCCAAACGCACCAAATCCGCCAAGCTGAGCACATCGGGGCCCACCGCATCGATGGTTTGCCCGATGGTGTGGACGTGGCTGGCGCAGTACACCACGGCTTGGGCCACATCGCCCACCCAAACCGGTTGGAAGCGCGTGCCCGCACCGGCCAGTGGCACACAAGGCAAGACCGATTGCAAGGCGGCAAAGGTATTCAAAAACTTGTCGCCAGCACCAAAAATGACGCTCGGTCGGATCACCGTTAGGTCCAAGTTGCCGGCTTCGGCCGCCGCTTGCAAGACGGCCTCACCCCGCGCTTTGCTGCGCTGGTAGAGCGATGGTGCTTGTGCCTCAGCACCCAAGGCGCTGATGTGGATGAGACGACGCACGCCTTGGGCTTGGCAGGCCTGTGCGATCAGGCCTGGCAGGCGCACGTGGTTGTGTTCAAAGCCCTTGGCGTTGCCGTGCAGGATGGCCACGAGGTTGATCACCACGTCGTGGCCCACCACCAGCCCATTCAGCGCGGCGGCGTTGTGCACATCCGCTTCCAGCACCGTCAAGCGCGGCAGGTGCTGCACCGCTTGCGCATTTCGCGCGCGGCGTGTGGGCACGGTGATGCGCCAACCCTCGCGGTGCAAAGCTTCGCAAACGTGGCGGCCCACAAACCCTGTGCCGCCCAAAACCAATGCTGATTTCATGGGTGTTTCCTCAGATTCAAGGCAATTCTTGGTTGATCGGGGTGGCGCTGATGCGCGGCCCTACGGTGCCCAAACGCGCACGCAGCGATTGCGGTTGACCGGTCATGAGCGCGTTGTAGTTCACACTGTTGGCGAGCACGCGTTTGACGTAGTCGCGGGTTTCTTCAAAAGGAATGTTCTCCACCCAAATGTCCCCGGGCAAGATGGGGCCGTTGCGCCAAACACGCGATCGACTGGGACCCGCGTTGTAAGCGGCCACGGCCAGCGGCAGTGAGCCTTCAAAGTCGTCGATCACCATCTTCAAGTAAGCGGTACCGATGCGCACATTGGTCAGTTGGTCGTTGATGTCTTGCGGTTTGAAGTCATGCAAACCGATCCGTTTGGCCGTCCACTTCGCGGTGGGGGGCATGACCTGCATCAGGCCCGACGCACCGACGTGCGATCGTGCGTCGGTCACGAAACGGCTTTCTTGCCGGATCAGGCCGAACACCAATCCCGGGTCCAAACCAATGGCGCTGGCTTGTGCGATCACCAAGTCCCGGTGCGGCAAAGGAAAGCGCTGGCTTTGTTCATGCGCGATTTGCGTGCGTTTGCTGGTGTAAATGCAGCGGTCCCAACGGGCTTGTTCACAGGCCCAATCGGCGGCGGCCAAGAGTTCGCGGTCGCTCATGCCGCCGGGCGTGTGCAAGCTCACGGTGTAGTTCCACTCGCGGTTGCCCTCGGTGCGCAAGCCCAAACGGATGGCCGCCATGGCGCGTTGCAGACCGGGGTTTTGTCGCGCGGCTTGACGCTCATTCGCGGTCAACGGCTCGGGTGGGGGCGCCAGGGCAATGCTTTGACCCAGGGCTTCGGTGGCCAGCTGGCCATAGAAGTGGCGCGTGGACGCGATGCCGCGCAGCATGGCTTGGGCTTGTTCGTTTTGTGCTTGGGTGGGCAGCTGCGCCAGTTTGACTCGGGCTTTCCAATACACCCATGTCGGGTCTTGCTGCTGTTCGCTGCTCATCGCAGCGATCGCGTTATCGGCCACGCCCCACTGACCCGCGCGCAAGGCTGCACGGGTTTTCCACGCCAAATGGTCGTCGTGCATGGCATTGGCTTGACCCATGGCAAAACTGCTCAGCGCGTCATCTTGCAGGCGTTGGGCTTGGCGTTTGCCGATGGCGCCCCACAACCAGCTGCGCTCCTCCGCGGTGAGTTGAATGCGCCAGCGGTTGTCTTGCAAGGCTTTGGCGGCTGCGCCAGGGTCGTTGGCTGCAAGACGGATCAGGGCCAAGGTCACCAGCTCCTTGGTGCTGGTTCGCAAAGCCGTGATCTTGTCGTTCAGGTAGCGCTCGGGTTGTTTGGCGATGGCGTGCACGGTTTTGGCCCGTGCGGGGTCCAGCATGGCCATGGCCTGTTCGGCGGCTTGCGGCTGGTTGACCTCCATGGCCAAGCGCGCACGACGCCAGACCACGTCTTCGGACAAGGCTTTTTTGGCCAGCATCAGCCGCGCCGCTTGGGCGCAGCCTTGGTCGATGTCGCGTTGGGCATGCCACCAGCGGGCGATGTCGGTAGCCGCGCGTTCGGCGGTGCTCTGTCCTCGCTGCCATTCACGCAGGGTGCCGCTGCACAACAAGCTGCGTTCGTCGCGCATGCGGTAGAGCGGCCACTGTGCATCGAACACATCCCATTGTTCGCGTCGGGCGAGCTGGGCCAACCAATCGGCGCGCAGGCGGTCTTCCCAATAGCTGCCTTGCAGCGCACCCAAGCGTTCTTGGATCTGAGCCACTGAAGCGCCATCGAGCCGGACCCGCATCTCCCAATAAGCGGCCATGGGTTGCAACACATGGCCTCGCAATTGAGGCAAGGTTTGGCTCAGGACCGTGCTTTGGTTTTTTCGGTAAGCGTCTTGCATGCGCAGCAGCGCCGCATCACCCGCGTTTTGCGCGGCTGCGGCGTGCATGGCCAGCACGGCCATAATGGTCACAATCCCTGTTTTCATGAGCCGATTATGAACAACAACCCCGACCCGTCCCGCGCGGGTGCGCCGAAGACCACAGACGGTGCCTTGGCCAAAGCCGCTTGGCGCAAAACCTTGGTCGACAAGCGCCAGCAATTGGCCGACCGTGCCTGGCGCAACGACCTGATCCAGCGGGCCATGCGTGCGTGGCTGATCGACCGCCCGGACACCGTCATCGGAGCCTACTGGGCGATCAAAGGCGAATTCGACCCGCTGCCCGCTTTGTTTCGTTGGCAAGAGGCGGGCATGGAGGCCGATGCCGTGGAAGCCCAGCTGCAGCGGCGCATCGCCCTGCCCGTGGTGAACAAACAAACCAAGACGTTGACCTTCCACACCTGGTACCCCGGTTGCCCCATGGAAGAAGACGCCTACGGCATTCCCAAGCCCAAAGACACCGAGATCGTCACCCCGACTTTGATCTTTGTGCCTTGTGTGGGCTTCGGCCCTGGGGGGTACCGTTTGGGCTATGGCGGCGGTTTTTACGACCGCACCTTGGCCGAGTTGAGCCCCAAACCTTTCACCGTCGGTTTGGCGTACGACTTTGCCTATGTGCCGGATTTGTTGGCCGAGTCGCACGACGTGCCGCTGGACGCCATCTTGTGTGACACCGGCGTGGCTTGGCCACGGTCTTGAACGTGGGGTGGACGGAACAGGCCCGCGACTGGGCCGTGGCCTCGGTCTTTCTCACGGTGTACTGGGGCATGTTTTTGGGTGGTTTGCCCAAGCTCCGTTTGGACCGCACCGGTGTGGCCTTGTTGGGCGCCATCGCCATGGTGGCCATCACCGGCATGGACTTGCACCAAGCCGCTGCCGCGGTGGACCTGTCCACGCTCATTCTCTTGTTTGCCTTCATGGTGATTTCGTCCCAGCTGCATTTGAGTGGCTTCTACACGGCCGTCACCCGCTCGGTGGGGGCTTGGGCGGTGTCGCCTCCGGCCTTGTTGGCGCTTTTGATGGGCGTGGCCGCGCTGCTCTCGGCGGTGTTTTCCAACGACGTGATTTGCTTGGCCATGACGCCGGTGGTGGTGCGGCTGTGCTGGCAGCGCGGGCTCAACCCCATTGCGTTCGCTTTGGCGCTGGCCTGTGCGGCCAACATCGGATCGGCCGCCACCCTGATCGGCAACCCGCAAAACATGCTGATCGGTTCGGTCTTACAACTCCCCTTCGCGGCGTATGTGCGGCAAGCGGGACTGGCGGTTTTGATGGCATTGGTGTTGGCTTGGCTTTGGCTGGTGTGGGCGCCTCAGGGTTGGGCCCACGCTGGCTTGACGCAAAGCGCGCAGCCCATGCGGGCCGCTATGTCCGAGAGGCAAGAACCGCCGCTGCAGCGCTGGGCCAGCGCCAAAGGTCTCCTCGTGGCGGTGGTGTTGATGGTGGTGTTTTTGTTCACCGATCTCAACCGCGAAGTGGCGGCCTTGGTGGGCGCAGGCTGGTTGCTCTTGAGTCGCCGCCGTTCTTCGACGCAGGTGCTGTCGGCGGTGGACGGGGGCTTGTTGCTTTTGTTCGTGGGTTTGTTTGTGGTCAACCACGCCATGGCGCAAACCGGCTGGGCCGAGGCGGCGGTGCGGTCTTTGGCTCAACAAGGGGTGGTGTTGAGCGAGCCCAACACCTTGTTGGTGTTCAGCGCGGTGCTCTCCAATCTGGTGTCCAACGTGCCGGCCGTCATGCTCTTGTTGCCCCACGTGGGGCCAGAGTTGGGCCCGACCTTGGCCTTGGCCAGCACCTTCGCGGGTAATTTGCTTTTGGTCGGCTCGATCGCCAACCTCATCGTGGCCGATTTGGCGCGTCAGCAGGGTGTGCTCATCGATTGGAAAGCCCACGCCCGGGTGGGTGTGCCGGTGACGCTGTTGAGTTTGGCGGTGCTCATGGTCGGGCTGGCGTGATCAGTGCACCCACGTCATCGATGTAGCCCTGAAGCCGAGCTTGGGCGTGTGCGCGTTGTTCGGCGCTCATGCGTTGGTGCATCTCGGCAAATTGCTGGCAGCCTTGGCGCAACCACTGTTGGCGTTGGTTTTCTCGTGCTGGCGTGCTGGCCGAGGTGTAACGCAAGAGGTGTTCGCGAACCGCCGCGGTGGCTTGCGCGGGTTGCTGTTGGCTGCGTTGCACGGTGGCCAAGAGATCTGCTTGACGCCAGCGACGCTCCTCTAGCGTGACGGCTGCGTCCCATGTGGAGGCGCGCAGCTGTTGCTCCAGCGCTCGCACTTGGCTCGGGCTCAAGCGTCCATACCAATCGGCCCAGCGTTTCCGGTTCTCTTTGAGTCGTTCTTGGAAGCGCTCGGCAGCTGGGGCTTCGATATGTTCCTCAGCGAAATCCTGGTTGCGTTCGTCGAACTTTTTTTGCATGCGCTGGATTTGTTCGGGGCGAAGGCTGGTGGCCCAACGTGCCAGCGGCGCCGCGCCTTGCTCGCTCATGAGGCGCAGCTGCGCTTGTGCCCAGGCAAATTCGCGGCAGACCTGATCCGCGCTGAGGTCTTGGGCCAACAGACCGTGCCAGCGCTGCAACTGTTGTTGAATCGGCGGCAAGGCTTCGCGGCGGTGCCAAGCAAAAAAGGTTTGCAGGTCTTGCTTGACCTGTGGGCTTTGTTGGTCGCTCCAATCCACGTAGCGATCGGCCCACCAATACCCGGCGGTCGGGGCTTGGTTGTAGCTCAGCCGCAAAGTATTGCAGGCAGTCAGGGCCAAAACGGCCAAAACGCCCAACGTCCAGCGCCACCACGGCGCGATAATGCGAGAAGCGCCGCGGCCCTGTTGGTCGCTGGGGCGTTCTAAGCAAGAGGTGTTCATGTCTTTTCCAGTGGATGTGGTGGTGATGGCGGCCGGCAAAGGCACGCGCATGAAAAGCCAAAAGCCCAAAGTGTTGCACCGTTTGGGCGGCCGCGCTTTGGCCCAGCACGTGATCGACACCGCCGCAAGGGTATCGGCTCGATCCGTGGTGGTCATCACCGGCCACGGCGCCGAGGTGGTCGAAGCGGGCCTGACGCCGCCCGACGGCCTGCGCTTGCAGTACGTGCGCCAAATGCCGCAGCTCGGCACCGGCCACGCGGTGCAGCAGGCCGTGCCGGTCTTGGCCGACGACGGCATCACCTTGGTCCTGTCGGGTGACGTGCCCTTGACCGAGACCGCCACCTTGCAAGCCCTCATCCATCGCTGTGCGGGCCAAGCCTTGGCCTTGCTGACCTTGGACATGTCCGACCCCACGGGGTATGGTCGCATCGTGCGCCAAGGCGAGGCGGTGCAAGCCATCGTCGAGCACAAAGACGCCACGCCCGAGCAGCGCGCCATCACCGAGATTTACAGCGGCATCATGGCCGTGCCCACGAAGTTGTTGCGCGGCTGGCTGGCGCGGCTGGACAACCACAACGCGCAGCAGGAGTACTACCTCACCGATGTGGTGAAGTTCGCCGTCGCCGACGGTTGCGTGGTGCAAGCCCACCGCATCAGCGACGCTGCGCAGGTCGCGGGCGTCAACAGCCCTTTGCAATTGGCCGAACTCGAGCGCGTCTACCAGCGCCGTTTGGCCGAGGCTTTCATGACCGAGGGCGTGCGCTTGGCCGACCCAGCGCGTTTTGATGTGCGCGGCAGCCTGGTGTGTGGCCAAGACGTGGACATCGATGTGAACTGCGTGTTCGAAGGTTGCGTGCGTTTGGGCGACGGCGTGCGCATCGGCGCGAACTGCGTGATCGCGAATTGCAGCATCAAAGCCGGCGCGGTCATCCACCCCTTCACCCACATCGACGGCGAAAAAGCCGGCGTGAGCGTGGGCGAGGGTGCACTCATCGGCCCCTTTGCGCGGCTGCGCCCTGGCGCACAACTGGGCGCGGAGGTGCACATCGGCAACTTCGTCGAAGTCAAGAACTCCACCCTGGCCAGGGGCGCCAAAGCCAACCACTTGGCGTACCTTGGCGACGCCACGGTGGGCGAGCGGGTGAACTACGGCGCGGGCAGCATCACCGCCAATTACGACGGCGCCAACAAACACCGCACGGTGATCGAGGCCGATGTGCACATCGGCAGCAACTGCGTGTTGGTGGCCCCGGTCACCATCGGCGCTGGCGGCACCGTGGGCGGAGGCTCCACCATCACCAAGAGCACCGAACCGGGTGCCCTGAGTGTGGGGCGTGGCAAACAGGTCAGCATCGCCAACTGGGCACGGCCTGCCAAAAAACCCAAGATCTGATCTGGGTCTGGGGTCTTAAACAGAAGGCGATTTCAGGACCGGCCAAGTCGTCGTGAACTTGGCGCGTTTGGTGGCAAAAAAGGCTTTCACGTTGCGCACGTTGGCGTCTTGCGTGAACAGGGTTTGGCTGATGGCCAAGTAGTGCGGCATGTCGCGCGCTTGCAGCACCAGCATGAAGTCGGGGCCGGGGGACACGCGCCAGCACTGCTGCACCGCGTCGTGCGCCACGGCGCGGGCTTCAAACGCGTCGAGGTGTTCGCTGCCTTGGCGGTCCAGCGACACCTCCACCAGAGCGCTCAGGCCGTGGCCCAGTTGCGTGGCGATGCGGTCGGCGTTGAGCACCGCGATCTGCCGCTCCACCCAACCGCCCGCGATCAAGCGCTTGACACGGCGCAAGCAGGTGGGCGGCGAGAGGTTCAGCGCTTCGGCCAAGGCCACGTTGCTCAGGCTGGCGTCGTGTTGCAGCAGGTTCAACAGTTGCCAGTCGGTGACATCGGGTTCGTAAGGTTCCATAAAACCTATTTTATTGAAATTAAATTTCAAATGAATGGTTTCACGAAATAAATCAAAAAAATTCGGTGAATATTGTTCTGAAATTTCTCTTTGTGCTGCCTACCATGGTGTCCATTGTGCAAATTCCCCAGCAGGAGTGTTTCTATGTGTGGCATCGTCGGCGCCGTTTCTTCCCGCAACATCGTTCCCATCCTGGTGCAGGGCCTGCAGCGTTTGGAGTACCGGGGTTATGACTCGTGTGGCGTGGCGGTGCACGCGGCCAGCCTGAGTGGCGGCACGGGCGGCTTGCAGCGCGCCCGCAGCACCTCGCGGGTGTCGGAGTTGATGGACCAAGTGCAGGCCGACCACATCGAAGGTGGCACCGGCATCGCCCACACCCGTTGGGCCACGCACGGCGCGCCCGCGGTGCACAACGCGCACCCCCATTTCAGCCACGGCACCGGTGCTGGCGCGGGGGTGTACAAGGGCGACGCACCCCTCAAGCCCGGCCGTGTGGCGCTGGTGCACAACGGCATCATCGAAAACCACGACCAATTGCGCGCTGCGTTACAAGCCAAGGGCTATGAGTTTTTGAGCCAGACCGACACCGAGGTCATCGCGCACCTGGTCGACAGCCTGTACGACGGCGACCTGTTCGAAGCGGTCAAGTCCGCCGTTCGCCAGTTACACGGCGCGTATGCGATCGCCGTGTTCCACAAAGACGAGCCGCAGCGCGTGATCGGCGCACGTGCCGGCTCGCCCCTCATCTTGGGTGTGGGCCAGGGCGAAACTTTCCTCGCCAGCGATGCCATGGCGCTGGCCGGTGTGACCAACCAGATCGTCTACCTGGAAGAGGGCGACGTGGTGGACATCCAGCTGGGCAAGTACTGGGTGGTGGACCGCGCTCACCAAGCGGTGAGCCGTGAGGTCAAAACCGTCAACGCCCACAGCGGCGCGGCCGAACTCGGGCCCTACCGCCACTACATGCAAAAAGAAATCTTCGAGCAGCCGCGCGCCATTGCCGACACGCTAGAAGGTGTCGAAGGCATCACGCCCGAGCTGTTCGGCGATGGCGCGTATTCCACCTTCAAGGCCATCGACAACGTGTTGATCTTGGCTTGCGGCACCAGCTACTACAGCGGCTGCGTGACCAAGTACTGGATCGAAGCGATTGCCCAAGTGCCTTGCCAGGTGGAGATCGCCAGCGAATACCGTTACCGCGAATCGGTGCCCAACCCCAACACGCTGATTGTCACCATCACCCAAAGCGGCGAGACCGCCGACACCCTGGCCGCGCTGCGCCACGCGCAGAGCCTCGGCATGACGCAGACGCTGACCATCTGCAACGTGGCCACCAGCGCCATGGTGCGCGAGTGCAAACACGCTTACGTCACGCGCGCGGGGGCCGAGATCGGTGTGGCGTCGACCAAAGCCTTCACCACCCAACTGGCGGGCTTGTTCTTGCTGACGCTGGCGTTGGCGCAGACCAAAGGCCGCTTGTCGGATGCAGAGGAAGCCGAGCACATTAAAGCCATGCGCCACCTGCCCGCCGCGCTGCAAGCCGTGCTGGCGCTGGAGCCACAAATCATGGCGTGGGCCGGAGAATTCGCCAGCAAAGAAAACGCCCTGTTCTTAGGCCGGGGCACGCACTACCCCATCGCGCTCGAAGGCGCTTTGAAGCTCAAAGAAATCACCTACATCCACGCCGAAGCCTATGCGGCGGGCGAACTCAAACACGGCCCGCTGGCCTTGGTGACCAGCGCCATGCCGGTGGTCACCGTGGCGCCCAACGACGTGCTGCTGGAAAAGCTCAAAAGCAACATGCAAGAGGTGCGCGCCCGCGGCGGTGTGCTCTACGTGCTGGCCGACGGCGACACGAAGATCGAAAGCAGCGAAGGCGTGAACGTGATCCGCATGCCCGAGCACTACGGCGTGCTCTCGCCCATCTTGCATGTGGTGCCGTTGCAGCTGCTCAGCTATCACACCGCATGTGCGCGGGGCACGGATGTGGATAAACCACGCAACCTAGCGAAGAGTGTGACAGTGGAGTGAGTGTTCTTTGCCCAAGGGCTCACAAGCCGCAGGTTTGCAGGGCGCGTTGCAGGTCCGAGGCCTGCATGGGTTTGGACACAAAGGCCGTCACACCACTGGCCAAGGCCTTCTCGCGGGTTTCGTTGATCACGTCAGCGGTCACCAAAATCACCGGCATGTGCTGGTTGGGCCCCGAACGCTGTCGCAGCGCCTCGGTGGTGGCCAAGCCATCGAGCTCGGGCATGTGGTAATCCAACAGGGCTGCGTCAAAACGCTCACGACCCAAGTGTTCCAAGGCCAAAGCGCCGTTGTCGCAATAGGTGGCGGTGTGCCCTAGGTTATCCAAGACGATGCTGATGAACTTCAGGTTCACCGGGTGGTCCTCGGCCACCAAGAGGTGCAAGGCACGCGCGTTGGCGGCGGGTTGCAATGCAGGGCCGTCAGGCACCTCGGGTGCGTCCACATCGGGCAAAGTCAGTCGCACCATGAAGCAAGAGCCTTCGCCGGGTTCGCTGCTGACGCTGATCTCGCCGCCCATCATCTCGCAGAGTTGGCGGCTGATGTCCAAGCCCAAGCCGGTGCCGCCCAAACGACGGCGCACCGAATCGTCCGCTTGATAAAAGCGCGTGAACAGCCGTTCCAGCGTGGCTTTGTCCATGCCGATACCACTGTCTCGAACGGTGAAGACAAAGCCGGTGGAGCTGTCGGGCGTGGCGTCGATGCTGACCGTCACGCCACCTTGGCTGGTGAATTTGATGGCGTTGTTGATCAGGTTGAAAAAGATTTGTCGCAAACGCGTGGCGTCGCCCATCACCCAAGCTGGTGCGTGCTCATCGATGCGCAAGTGCAGGGCGATGCCTTTTTGTTGCGCCGCGAAGCGCATCAGCTTGTCCACTTCTTTGGCGATGCTGGGCAGGTGCACGGGGGCCGTGTTCAGTTTGAAGTTGCCCGACTCCATGGTCGAGACATCCAGGATGTCGTTGAGCACGCGCAGCAGGTGCGTGGCCGACTCGCGAGCGGTGTGGATGTAGTCGCGTTGGGCTGCGTTGGGGTGGGTGGAGTCCAGCAGGTTGAGCATGCCCAGCACGCCTTGGAACGGCGTGCGGATCTCGTGGCTCATGTTGGCCAAAAACACGCTCTTGCCACGGTTGGCTGCGTCGGCCTCGTCGCGGGCGGTTTGCAGCGCTTTGCTGACCGCCTTGAGTTGTTGGTTTTGCCTGAGTTGTTGGCGCAAATGTCGGCCCAACAAAACCATCAAGACCAACAGCAACACCGTTTGTGCGGCGGCCAGGCCCACGATCAGTTTGCTTTGCTGTAACAACAAGCGTTTGCGCTCGTCCTCCACCCGCGCTATGGCGCGGCTGGCCACCAAGGTGAGCTCGGCCAACAAAGGCCGGAGCGCTTGGGTCTGCTGCAACACACGGCGCACCTGGGCCGGTTGTTTGAGCCACGTCGACGGGTCAGCGAACAGCGGCTCAGCCATTTGTGTGAAGACCACCAAGCCCGCCATGGCTTGTTGGTAAATGGTTTGGGTGTCGAGGTCGTCGCGTCGCGGCAAGTCGATCAACACCCCCACACGGCTGAGAAAAATTTCGTAGCGAATGCTCAGCTCATCGGCGCTCACGGTCGGGCGTTGGGCACTGGCGAGTTCCACCGCACGCTCGAGTTGGTGCAGCTCGCTCTCCAATTGGTAGGCGTGCCACATCGGCGACTCGGTTGGGCTGTTGGAAATGTTTTCCAGCAACTTGAACTGCTGCCATTGAATCCAAGCCAGAGGCGTGAGGGTGACGGTGAGCACCAAACTCACCGTCCACACCCAACGCGTGATGCTCCAACGTGTCATGCCACCCAATCAACGCTCACGGGATGTTCAGCTGTTTGAGTTGCCAAATCGAACGCTCGTGGTACTGCGCTGTTCGCAAGGCGGCATCGGTGTCGTAAGGGTAGGCGATGAACAGCGGGCCTTTGGCGCGGATGGGGATGGGTTGATCGTTGATCTTCCAAGCCATCACCACCGGGTAGCGCTGGGTGTCGGTCACGGGAATGGTGATCTGGTAATTATTGAGCGCCACCGCTTGGATTTCTTTGCCTTGTGCGCCCACCGCCGCCAGCACGTCGGACAGTTTGGGGCCCGTGAATTTCACGGGGGTGCTGTACCAAGGGGTCTGGGTGGTGAAGCTGTGCTGGGGCAGGGACGCGATCATTGTGAGGTCAAACACCGCTTGTTTGCCCGCGTTGGGCTTGGTGATGTTGCCTGTCACGGTCAGCACCACTGGGCCGGTGGGCGCTGCCAGTGGGGCGCTTTGCGCCCATGCCGAAGCGCTGAACACGCCCGATGCACAAACCCAGGCGAAAAGCCAAAAACGCAGTCTCATGGTGTTACTCCCTGTGGTGAAGCACGCATGATAAAGGACTATCTGGGCTTCAAGCATTGGAGATGCCCGAGGCCACGTGTCCCGAGGGCACGTGGCGGGCGGCCGATTCGATGTGCCCGGTTTGGTCATCAAAGAAAAAGTCGGGCTCGAACTCGCGCAAAAACTCCCCTTTGGGTAAGCCGCCCAAGAACATCGCTTCGTCGACTTGGATGTTCCAGTTCATCAAGGTGCGAATGGCGCGTTCGTGCGCGGGTGCGCTGCGCGCGGTCACCAAGGCGGTGCGGATGCGCATGTGCGGTGTGCCTTCGCTTTGCAAGCGGTGCAAGGCTTCCAGCAAGGGTTTGAATGGGCCGCCGCTCAATGGCAGCGAGGCTTTGCTGGCCTCATGGGCTTGGAAGGCGCTCAGGCCCTCGGCTTGAAACACACGTTCGGCCTCATCAGAGAACAGCACCGCGTCGCCGTCGAACGCGATGCGCACCTCGTGCGGGTGGGCGTCGCTGGCGTGCACCGATTGCGGGTAGACCTGGGCGGCGGGCACGCCCGCATCCAAGGCGGCGCGCACATCGGCCAAGTGGGTCGACAAAAACAGGTTGGCCCGCAAGGGCTTGAGGTAGCGCCAAGGCGCTTGACCGCGCGTGAAGCTGCCTCGCTGGATGGGCAGACCGTAGTGCTGCGCCGAGCGGAACACGCGCATGCCCGAGACCGGGTCGTTGCGAGAGAGGATCACCACCTCCACGCGCTGCGTTTGGGCGTCGTTGAAGGCCAGGAGTTTTTTCACCATCGAAAACGCCACGCCGGGGCGAGCCGGGGTTTCCAAACGCTCCAGTTGCAGGTCCATGTATTGGCGGTCATCGCCTTGCTCAAAAACGGTGTTCTCTTCTTCGAAGTCGAACAGGGCGCGCGAGGAAATCGCCACCACCAATTGCCCTTCGAGCGATGCGGCCATGGGTCAGCTCCTCAAAAACAGGCGGTACGCCGGGTTCTGGGTTTCTTCAACGTGGGGGTAACCCAAGGTGGCCAAAAACTGGTCGAAGGCCTTGTTGTCTTTGGGCGGCACTTGCAGGCCCACCACGATGCGACCGTAGTCCGCGCCTTGGTTGCGGTAGTGGAACAGCGAGATGTTCCAGCCCGGCCGCATGAGGCTCAAGAACTTCAGCAAAGCGCCGGGGCGTTCGGGGAATTCAAAGCGCATCAAACGTTCGTCTTGCGACAGGCTGGAGTGCCCGCCGACCATGTGGCGCAGGTGCTCTTTGGCCAGTTCGTCGTGCGTCAAGTCCAGGGTCTGGAAGCCTTGTTTGTTCAGCCGTTTGGCAATTTGGCTGCTCTCGCCTTTGGCCTGGGTGCTCAGACCCACGAACACATGGGCCTGGGCCGAATCGATCATGCGGTAGTTGAATTCGGTGATGTTGCGCGGGCCGCCGGGCAGGGCGCCGATGGTCTCCAAAAAACGCTTGAAGCTGCCGCGCTCTTCGGGAATGGTCACGGCAAACAGAGCCTCTTTTTCTTCGCCCACGTCGGCGCGTTCGGCCACGAAGCGCAAACGGTCGAAGTTCATGTTGGCGCCGCACAAAATGGCTGCGAAGGTTTGGCCTTTGCATTTGTTGGCCGCCACGTACTGTTTGATGGCCGCCACGGCCAAAGCACCAGCGGGCTCCACGATGGAGCGGGTGTCCACGAACACGTCCTTGATGGCCGCGCACACCGCGTCGGTGTTGACTTCCATGAACTCGTCAACCAAACCGCTGGCCACGCGAAAGGTTTCTTCGCCCACCAATTTCACGGCTGTGCCGTCCGAGAACAGGCCCACGTCGGGTAAGGTCACACGGCCCTTGGCTGCGACCGACTGGATCATGGCGTTGGAGTCGTTCATCTGCACGCCGATCACCTTCACCTCGGGGCGCACGGCCTTGATGAAGTTGGCCACGCCGCTGATCAAGCCACCGCCACCAATGGCCACGAACACGGCGTCCAGCGGGCCGGTGTGTTGGCGCAGCATTTCCATGGCGATCGTGCCTTGGCCCGCGATCACGTCCGGGTCGTCGAAGGGGTGCACAAAGGTCAGCCCGTGTTTTTTCTCCAGGGCCACCGAGTGTTGGTAGGCGTCGGAGTAGCTCTCGCCAAAGAGCACCACTTCGCCGCCGAGTTGCTTGACGGCGTCGATCTTCACTTGTGGCGTGGTGGTGGGCATGACGATGACCGCGCGCGTGCCCAGCTTGCTGGCGCTGAGCGCCACGCCTTGCGCGTGGTTGCCGGCCGAAGCGCAAATCACGCCCTTTTTTAGCTGAGCCGGCGCGAGATTCGCCATCTTGTTGTAGGCACCGCGCAACTTGAAGCTGTGCACCGGCTGCTGGTCTTCGCGCTTGAGCAAGACGGTGTTGTTCAGGCGTTGGCTCAGTTGCTCGGCCCGCTCCAAGGGCGAGGCCACCGCCACGTCGTACACCCGGGCGTTGAGAATTTTGATCAGGTAATCGGCCGGGCTCAGGGGCTGAGCGGCTGGGCGCTGGGCGTTGCGGGGCGTTTGGGCGGTCATGGGTCTTCCTCTGTGCGCATCATAAGCGTCGCCCCAGAGGACCAAAAAAAACCCGGGTGGCTTGCGCCATCCGGGTTATGAATCCACCCCATGAGGGCAGAGGAGACAACCTTGAATACAATGCCGCGATTATAGGCAAACCTTTGTTGCATTGCAACAATTAACCCCACCCTGGACCCCAACATGGAATGCACCGTCACCTGGACCGGCGCCGCCGGCACCCGCTCTAACATGGGTTTTGTCGCCGAGACCGGCAGCGGCCACGTGCTGACCATGGACGGCGCGCCCGATGCCACCAAACCCGAAAACGGCGGCGCCAACCTGGCCCCGCGCCCCATGGAAACCGTGCTCGCGGGCACCGGCGGCTGCACGGCTTACGACGTGGTGCTCATCCTCAAGCGCGGTCGCCACGACGTGCGCGGCTGCAGCGTCAAACTCACCACCGAGCGCGCCGAGGTCGACCCCAAGGTGTTCACCAAAATCCACATGCACTTCACCGTCACGGGGCAGAACATCCCCGAAGCAGCGGTGGAGCGCGCCATCGACATGAGCCACGACAAATACTGCTCGGCCAGCATCATGCTGGGCAAAACCGCCGAGATCACCACCAGCTTTGAGGTGGTGGGCTGAATCAGATGCGGTGCGCCACCGTCGTCATGACCTTGGCCGCTGCGCGCATCACGCCTTGAACCGGCGTGGGCAAGGCCACGCCGCCTGAGCGCTGGGCTTCGCGGGCATGGCGGGCTTCGTCAGCCGCCATTTGCCGCACGATGGCGCGCGAGTCGTGGTCTTGGGCGGGCAGGCGGTCCAGGTGGCTGTCCAAATGGGCTTCCACTTGCCGCTCGGTTTCCACCACAAAGCCCAAACTCACACCACGCCCGGCCAAGCCCGCGGCCAAACCAATGCCAAACGCCCCGGCGTACCACAGCGGGTTGAGCAAAGACGGACGGCTGCCCAGTTCGCGCAGGCGCTCTTCGGTCCAGGCCAAGTGATCGGTTTCTTCGTGGCCCGCGGCCTCGAGCTGACGCGCCAAGGCTTCGCGGTCCGGTGCGCGGCTCAGGCGTGCCGCCAAGGCTTGCGCACTGTACAGCGCTTGGGCACAGACCTCACCCACGTGGTTCACCCGCATGAGCGCGCCCGACAAGGCTTTTTCTTCGGACGACAACTCAGGCGTCTGGGCCGCCGGCGTGGGCCGTGGCGTGGCACTGCGGTGGGGGGCGAACAGGGTGCGCAAGGCGCTGTCGGCGGCGGCGATGAAAGGGGTGCTCATACAAGGCTCACTTACAAGGTCACAAAACTGACATAAGTCTCTGAATCTATTGTCATTTTTGAATGTTGTTGCAATGGGGCAACAATATCCGGCGGGTTTACCCTTGAAATTGCGCCAAGTCATATTCCTGTGCAGTTTCTTCTGGTTGAATAGTAGCAACTTCCAGTTTCGGAGGTTGGTGAGGGGGTAACCCCAAGCCTCTTTTTTCAACCTTGGAGAACTTCTCAATGAAAAAGACCCTGATTGCTTTGGCTGCTGTTGCAGTCTCTTCCGCCGCTATGGCTCAAGTCACCGTGAGCGGTAAGTTTGCTATGGCTTATGAGTCCACTAACGTGAATACAGCTGGTACTGTTGCCAAGACCTCTGGTTTGGGCGTTACTGACGGCGACATCGTTTTTGCTGCCTCTGAAGACTTGGGTAATGGCATGAAAGCTTCTGCTGACATGGCTATCCGTGTTCGTGGTCGTGGTGCCAGCACTGACACTTACGCGGCTGACACTGTTCCTGATGTGCGTGGTCGTGATGCCAAAATTGTGATCTCTGGTGGTTTTGGTTCTGTTTTGATTGGCTCCATTGAAGCTGGCAACGGCATCATTGGTTTGGGTGGTGCTGGTGCTCCTGTGTATGGCATGGACGGCACCGTTATTGCTGGTGCTGGTAACACTGATTTGATTCGTTACACCACTCCCACCATCAGCGGTTTTAACGTTTATGTGTCCGCTTTGGACGCAGTTGGCGCTGCAGGTATGCAGCAAGCTGCTACTACTCAAGACTCAACTCAGATTGGTATCAACTACTCTGCAGGTGCTTTGAAGGTGGCTGCAGACTACGTGACTGCAAGCTTGAACTCGGCAACGATTGCAGACAGTGCTACTGGCACACAGCGCGATAGTCGTACTCGTATCTCTGCAAGCTACAACTTGGGTATCGCCAACGTTGGTGTTGGTTATGAAGTTGACACACGCTTCAAGAGTGCAACAGCGAAATTTGACATTACTGATACCATCGTTGGTGTCTCCATTCCAATGGGAGCGGTCACTTTGGGCGCTGCATATGCAACCTCTAAGAACGAGCGTGTTGCTGGTGAAGCAACTGTCAAGGGTTACGACTTGGGCTTGAAGTATGACTTGAGCAAGCGTACCAATGTTGCATTCCACTACCAGTCTGTTGACAACCGTGCAGGCACTACCGTTGGCACTACCAGTGACAACAGTAAGTTCCGTATGCGTGTTATGCACAGCTTCTAATCCCCTCGCTGACGCAAGTCAGCTTGTGAGTTAGAGATGCAAAACCCCACTGTGGCAACACGGTGGGGTTTTTTCATGGGCAAGGGCTTTTGGGTCTGCATGTGTGGTGTCGTAAGAAACGACACTTATGCCAGTAGGTCGCTGGTGCCAGCCACAAAGGCAGGCAGTCGCTGGATCAGGTTGTGGTCCAGTGCAGCAGTGCCACGGATTCTGTTCTTGCGCTTGACCTGCTGCAAGAGGTCTTCGTGAAACTCAGCATGTAGCCACGCTGACCATTCTGATGGCTGATCACGTGTGCTGGTGATCGCATCCATGTAGTTGAGGTGCTCTCGTTTGCCAAACGGCATTGCCACGGGCTTGCATTCACGGTTGTTGGGAAAACCCAAACCAGTTTCTGCATTCCACAAGGTTCGCTGTGCCTTGTAAAGGTATCTGCCCACAGTCGCTTGTAGTTTGCTGCGAGGGTGTGTCTCGCCATCGAAATATCTGGTGTGCTCCACGTCACGCACATTCAAGCCAGGAGATATTTGCAGGCGATCACCAATGCGCCACACCGCGATATTGGGATACAGCAGCTTGTAGAGCAAAACCTCGTATTGATTCTTCAGCGCTTGTAGGTTGTAGCGCTTGGTGTGCAATCGCCATAGGGCATTGCTGTGCTCCAGCACGTTCAGCTGCTTGCGCTCAGGCTGGTCAGCCAACAGCTGCCTGAAGTCCTTGATCAAAGTGCGTGTGGTCACGTTCAGTGGCACTTCAATCACAAGGCTGGTTCCTTCAGGGTAAAGGTCCAGTGTCTCCAAGCCATCCACGTCCAGCAGCCTCAGCTTGTTGGGCTTGCGTTGCTCAGCAAACACCAATCTGCCAGTGTTCTGCCACCACGCCATAAAGCTGGGTTTGCTGAGATTGCCAGCTTGCTCGCATACCTGTGCCATTTGTTTGTCGCTGGGCGTGAGTCCAGTGCGTTGGGCGTACCAGAACACAGGGCTCAGTCGCAAGAACTCCCACCACCACCTGTACACGCTGTGCTCAGCAGCGTCAAAAACCAGCCTCTCATTTGCACGTGAGAACCCAGTCAATCCCTTGTAAAACCGCGAATTTGCTCGTGTCATGGTCTGACTATAACAACTTATTTGATTTCGATACAAATATTGACATACACGAAACAATTCATCTATCAGCAATGCAAATGACATGTCGTCAAAAGCTGCTGGTAGCTCAACCAAGGAGAAATTCATGAGCAATATCGCAACTTCCACCCCCGTCCTGAACCCTATCGCTGCTGCTGTCGTGTCACACGACACTGCAACTCCTGCTGTTGTCAGCAACGGCAGCGTGGTTCTGGGCGCCATCGCTGCACCCACCACTGTTGTGACCAGCAGCACCAGCACCCAAGTTAGTGACTTTGACCTGCTGGAAGGTATGGAGCAGCAGCGTGTGTCATGGGAGAACAACGAACTGGCTGCGTCCAATCGTCGCTTGTATTCCATCTTGACCCAAGCCTACGGCTACTACTGCGATCTCAAGCAGCACACCAACGAAAGCGTGCGCAAGCAAAAGAAAGATGCACTCACCAAGTTCATCAACGAGCGTGGCTACACGTTCATGCCCAGCACACATGACATGACTCGCGTGGTCAAGTGTGTGTTTGGCGTGGATCGTCGTCGCGTCAGCGCCTACAGCATCGCTTTGCGTGAAGCGTTGCGTCAAGAAGTGGCAGTGGCTGACTTGGTGGCTTTCATTGACGTCAATGGTGGCGTGGAGCAAATTCGCTTGGGCTTTGCCAAACCACTCAGCGCAACTCGTCGTGCAGACGTGGTTCGTGAGCAAGTGGTCAGCAACGAATTGGCTCGCATCAAGATCGACCCCCAGTTGCTGGGTGCAGATGCTGACTGGGTTGACCAGCAGCTGATCATGGTGGTCACGTATTTGCCTACAGGCGAGCTGGTGATCAACAGTGTCGTGAAAAACGACACTGTTGTGACCTCTGCCTTGGCTGCTGTCTACAGCAAAGAACGGGCTGCAGAACGTGCAGCAGTTCGCACCGCAAAAGAAGCAGAAGCAACTGAGAAGCGTCTTGCACGTGAGGCTGTTATCGCTGCCAACAAGCAAAAAGCTGCACTCAAAGGCGAGGCAAAAGCAGCGATTGTTTTGGCTGAAGGACAACGCTTGGTTGCTACCGCAGCCAATTACAGCAACCTCTTTGAGTCAGCTGCAGCTTGATCATTTGGGGTGGGCTCAAGCGTGGGCTCACCCTTTTTATTAGCTTGAATTTTTAAGGAGATCAATATGAATGGACTTACCCCCAACATGCTGGGTGATTTTTTGCTAACCAATCCAGAGGAGCAGCAGACACTGGAGCTGATCATGGCTCGTCGTTTGCCATTCCCTTTCAATGGCAAGAGTGGCATTTTGTTTCATGGTGTCTGGGGCACGGGCAAAACAACCTTGGCGCATGTGTTCCCAGGCTTGCTGGAAACTGCATACGAAGGAAACTACAACTTGACGCAGAGTATGAGACAAATGCCATCTACTATGGATCATTTGCAGTGTGCAGACTTTAACTGTGGTGCAACCACCATTACCAAAATCAGCGTATTGGTGCAAAGCATGAACCAGCGCATGCCAATTTTTCACTACAGTCAGCACGATTACGTGATCTTGGACGAGGTGGATCGCTTGAGCAAAGACGCTCAGCAGAGCCTGCGTGGCTTGATGGATTTGCGGCGCGTGATGTTTTTTTTGACAACCAACAGCTTGGGAAAAGTTGATCCAGCTGTGATTGATCGCTGTCACTTGGTTGAAATGAACCAGCCCACCAATCCTGCGGTTTACATGCCATTTGTTCAGCAAGTGGAGCAGCAAATGAGTTTGCCTGTTGATTCGATTTCAGTGAGTCAAGTTGCGGAAATGTCAAAATCAGCACGTGGCTCCATGCGTGAATTTTCAAATCTTGTGGTCAATCATTGTTTGTCAAAAGGTGGCGTGGTGCCAGCACCTGTCATGTGACTCGATACTGAAGCCAAGTTCAAGCCCACCTTGCGTGGGCTTTTTTACGTCTGTTGATCTAAGTGTCGTTTCACACGACACCACAACATGACTTAGACCAACTCCACGGCGTTGCGCTTCATGTCATCGCTGGCATCCAGATAGCGCATGGTCACTTGCAGGTTCCTGTGACCAGCCAAGTCAGCCAACACACGCACACTGATGCCCTTGGCAGCCAAGGTGGTCAAGAAGCTGCGACGCAGGCTGTGGCTTGAGGCTCCTTCAATGCCAGCGCTTTTGAACAAGTAATGAAAGTGCTGTGCCATCACATTTGCACTGAATCGCTTACGACCTGCTGTGACAAACAAGGGATTGGTAGCAGGCACTGCACCTCGCAGCCGCATGTATTGCTCCAGCTCCACACGCAGCTTTTGGGGCAGGAACACAGTGCGAGGATGACGACCCTTGGTCTGCTGTGCTGTGAGGCGTATTTCTGCCTTGATGCTCATGTCCGCATTGCGCACATCGCCCACTGTGAGACTGGCTAATTCTCCAACCCTCATGCCTGACCACAAGCCAGTGAGAAACATCACGCGATTGCGCATGGCGTAGCTGGTGCTGCTGATGTGCGTGAGCATGTGTTCAACTTCTGCTGGGGTCAGTGTTTTGGCTTGGCTCATGGTGCTGGGGGACTTGGGCGTCAAATAGTTGTGTTGCATGTAGTTTGTTTGGTTTGGTAAAAGTTCGCGACCAGAAACCCGTCAAGTTCGCGGGCTGAAAATCCTCTTTGAAATCAATGCGCCAAATCAAAGTGCAATTTCCTTTGGTGCTGTTATTTATGGCAAATTGCCACCCAAGTGTGGGAGTTAGACGACTGAGCTGAGGCGCGGGCTTTTAAACACGCTGCAGCGCATAAACAGCCCTATCAGCTACATGGGCAGCTGACTCCCAAAGATCGTGGGCTATAGCGCTGATTTGAGGGCACGTGACAAGCCATAAGCCCAAAACTCAATCAACGTTTTGAGCGAGCGCTGCTCGCTTGTGCTGTCGCCCGCATTTCGCTCCTCGCTCATGCTTGGCTCAGCACATGTTGTTCAAACGATCATGGTCTCAAGCGTTGGCAACTTTGACTAAGCTGAACTGACTTGGGATATTCGATAGATTCAACCCACACTGAGCCTTGGCATTCCCCCAAATCCCTAGACAGTTTTCATAGCGAAGTTTGACGCTGCCGCTCGAACTCATAGGGGCTGAGTTGATCGAGGTGCTTGTGACGCCGAACTCGATTGTAGAAACCCTCGATGTAA
>JACCDH010848271.1_pt1 | contig 48740 bp, 39 predicted proteins | sample 7442481 | NCBI WGS metagenome assembly JACCDH01 (sample SAMN15323433, study PRJNA562643) | freshwater metagenome | isolation source: river surface water | place: USA:Blue River Watershed | collected 2017-08-15
AGTCAGTCAATATCATCGTTACCCATATTAAACCATGTGGCAATTGCGAAGTAACTATCAAAAAGCAAATTGAGGAGGCAAATATATTAGGACTTCACCTTATTTATCCTGAGCAAGGAAAAGCTTTTAAATTGAAATAATTACCACTCTTCCTTTTTATTTTCTTATTGTACATTGAATGCGTTAAATTTAATAAACGATTGTAATATTAAATTAACCCCGATATGTCTATCTCAGAAAAAACAAATTCATTGCTCGCTCGTCGTGCATTTCTTTATCAATGCTCTTTAGCGAGCTTAGGTTTATTTGTTGCAAGTAAATCAGCAATCGCTGAAAATGTTTTTGGCTTTAGTAATACAAACTCATTAATTAATGGTGTTCAAGTAGGTGCGATTACTTATTCATTTAGAAGTTTACCAGGTAGTGCCACACAATTATTACAATATTGTGTTGAAGCAAATATTACTGCAATTGAATTAATGGGTGATGCTATTGAGCAATATGCTGGCGCACCAACAAGTCCTGTGCAATGGGTACCTGGCATTAAAATTGAATGGACCGATGAATTAAAAGCTAAAATGAAAACATATCAAACTGAACTTGTAAAATGGAGAGAGACAGTTAATATGGATAAATTCAAGGAAATTAAAAAAATGTATAACAAGGCGGGTGTTTCTATTTACGCCTTTAAACCCAATGCATTAAACCCGACAAATACGGACGGAGAAATTGAGTATGCTTTAAAAGCAGCTAAAGCATTAGGTGCAAAATCAGTCACTGTTGAAATTCCAAATGATCCTAAACATTCAAAACGATTAGGTGATTTAGGTGAAAAGCACGGAATTTATATTGGTTATCATGCCCACTTACAAGCAACCGATACTGCCTGGGATTTAGCTTTAAGCCAATCACCCTTTAATTCAATGAATCTTGATTGCGGTCACTATATCGCTGCAGGAGGTGCAAATACAAAAGAATCGCTATTAGCACTTATTAAAACAAAACACGATCGCATTACTAGTATGCATATCAAAGACAGACAAAACAAAGTAAATGGAGGTAAAAATATGCCATGGGGACAGGGCGATACACCATTAAAAGAAATATTGACTTTATTGAAAGAAAATAAATTCGCAATACCAGCAACCATTGAGTTAGAATATGATATTCCTGAAGGTTCAGATGCTATAAAAGAAACCCGTAAATGTATGGAGTATGCAAAAAAGATATTAGCATAATTAATTTCATACTTTATTCATAAAATTAATTTAGCAATTAAATATAATGAATTGTGTATTATATTTATACTAAGTAAATTTAATGTTTATCAACTAAAATTGAAGTACATTTATTTAGAAATAGTAACCACCTTATGAATACCCATTTTACTAATTTTGTAAACAAAATAAGCTCCCCTATTAGCTTTGGTTTTTTTCTGGCCACAAAATTACCTGCGGCATTTTTTGTTGGTCTCCGATTAAATCATATCGATGAAAATACCTGTACCATTGGTATTAGGCATTCATGGTTTAGTAAAAACCCTTTTAAATCAATGTATTTCGCTGCCGAAGCAATGGCTGCAGAAATGAGTACAGGATTATTGGCATTTGGTCATATATATCAACAAAATACTAAAGTAAGTATGCTTGTTGTTAAAATGGAAGCTAGCTATTTTAAAAAAGGTACTGGAAAATTACAATTTACTTGCACCGATGGAGCGCTTGTACATAATGCAATTAGTGAAACAATGAAAACAGGTGAAGGCGTTACGCTAATTAGTAAGTCCGTAGGTAAAAATGAAAATAATGAAGTGGTTGCGGAATTTAATTTCACATGGAGTTTTAAAGCAAAAAAATAAATCAATACCCAAAAGTAAAGGGCTCCCAATGGGAGCCCTTTACTTTTGGGGGAAGAAAAATTGAATTAAAATGTTTTCGTTCCATTAGGTTGATAAGCAAATCTGAAATTATAATAACGTTGTTTATTTAATTTGTCAAGATCACTTGCACTTGCAGGTAAAGTAACGCCTCCTTTATAATAACTAGTAATTTCCACTTTAGCGTACTTGCCCGATGCCGTTCTAATCACCAATACTCTTCCTGCAATAGGTGTAACTAATTTATTTAATGGATCATAAGTGTACCATCCTTTTCCACTAGCAGCAGGAATTGCATAAGATGATGTTAGCGCATCGTCAGTTTTAAAAACGGAGTCAGCTGGAATTGTTTTTAAATCATCAAATAATCCAGTATAAACAAAGGCTCCACCAAGTCCTTTTCCACTAGTGCCACCATTTGTTAAGATACGAGTTGATAAAAAAGCTATATCCCATTTAGTAGTTGCGCTATCGGTATTGGCTACAAGCGCATTTTTTTCTAAACTATAAAAAGTATATACATTTCTATAAATTGGTGCTCCTTGTGCACTTAATCCGGTTGCAGTATCAGCAGGAATGTCTTTTACCGTTAATGTTGTAACGGGTGTAACTACGGGCCCAACTGTTGTGTCAGATTTAGAACAAGCAACAATACTAGTTGCAACAATAATTAATAATCCTAAGGTTTGAACTGTTTTTTTCATTTTATTTATTTTTAAAAATTTGATATTTAAATGTTCCGAAATAGGTTCTTCCTGGGTTGCTTGGCAAATTGAAAGCATCGATATAATTGGAAATATTATCACAACCTAATTGTAATGAAATTCCATTTCGATAATCTTTTCCTATGGATGCATGTAAGGAAACAAATCCCTTTGCAAATTCATCACCCTTATCAAATACTTCATTTCCATTCGTATTGTTCACCGCCCAGCTGCTACGATACAAGGCTCTGAGGTTTGCGAAAAATCCGTTCGTATTTGTATAATTAAATTTAAGCTGAACCTTATGTATGCTATTATTTGGAAGGCCTACATAATCGTTAAGACTAACCAGTTTACTATATCCATTAAAGTCTCTTGAATATACTTTACCGGATTTTATTTGTTCAATTTGATCTTTGTCTCCTGTTATCAAATATTGATAAGCGCCGGTCATGAATAAATTTTTATTTATTTTATGTTTTGCCTCAAATTCTAATCCCTGTGTAAAGGCTCGGCCAATATTTAAATAACTAAATATTTGTGCGCCTGTTACATAGGCGCCTACTTGTTGCACCTGTATTAAATTTCGAATATCATTTCTGAAAAACTGTAAACTAAAATAATTATTGGTATTGGGTTCAAAATCCCATGTTAAGTGAACACCATTTGAATATTCAGGTTTCAATGACTTCAATTGATAATAACTATTATATAAGGTACCAATTTGACCTAGGATCATTAAATTACTGATCACTTGTTGTGCTTGAGCTGTTCCAAATACGCTGTAACTTCCTGCTGCAGCATTTGTGAAGTCTAAATAAATTTGTCGAAAATCGGGCGCCTTAAAACCTTGACCAATACTTAATTTAATTTTATGCTTGGCATTGATTTTATATAATGCCGAAATTTTAGGACTAAATGCCGACGCATATGTTTCGTTTTTGTCAAACCTAACACCGCTGATTAAAATAAATTTATCATTGGGTGTCCATTCTAATTGCGTAAATCCATATTGGATTGAATTATTTTTTCTTACTTTTTCACTATCATATCTAGTACTCTTAACACCTTCAAATACCGCTCCAGCGCCAAAAAGAATATTTAATTTTTTACTATAGTTCCAGTCAGTTTGATTTTCAATACGTTGAAAGGAATGATTTAATAAATCATAATAAGGCTCGCCCGAAAGCGTTACTAAATCTTGCTTAGCATTGTACTCGGTAAAATAACCCCTGAAACTTGTTTTTAATTTATTTGAAAATTTATGATTCAGTGTAAGGTTTATATTTTGATCGGTATTATGTTCCTTTCCACTGGATGTAATTGTTTCACTTCCATTGATTACCGAAATGTTGTTTTGCACTTTTTCATCTGTTAACCTAAGTCCAAATGACATATTGGTCTTGTCACTTAAGTTGACTTTAAATTGCTGATTTAAAGTGAACCTCGTAATGGGTGTGATTACCCGGCTATTGCTATTGGGTCTGATACTATAACCATTGGTATTGAAATAATTGTAAAACCCTTGATAAGAAAGGTGCTTCGTTGAAAAGGCATTATTTATTCCAGCATCCACAGTTTCATATGAGCCATAACGTAAGGAAGCCTGGAGTGGAATTGCTGTTGAGGCATCGGTGATAATATTAATTACCCCTGCCATTGCTTCGCTTCCATATAAACTCGAGGATGGCCCTTTTACAATTTCAATTTTTTTAATATTCCCTAAGGCAATTCTATTTAAATCTAACACCCCTGCTGTTCGACCTACAAGCGGTTCGCCGTTGATAAGGATAATGGTATAGTCAGGATTTAAACCTTGTAATTGTACCCCTGCGCCAAATCCACTTGAAATGGTAAGTCCAGGTTGCTCCTTCAAAATATCGGTTAAACGCAAGGAGCCGGTTTGTTGAAGTTGCTTGGCATTTATAATGGTTACTGGGACCGTAATATTACTTAGTTTACGTTCAGTTCTATTGGCCGTAATAACAACACTATCCCCCTGCATTTGCATAGTATCTTTCACAAAAGAGATTTGTGAAAACGATATTAACGGCGTAATAAATAGACTAAAAAGTAAACCTTTTTTCATTCGACCGCAAAGGTCAACACTCCTAATGGACTAATGCCTAATAGAAGTATATATTTATCGTAAAATGGCCATAATTTGACATAATTATGACAATTGAGGGGCGGTTAATTTTTTTCTAGCACCCTTTGAATCGCAGCCATTTCAGACGGGGTAATGAAGTATTCAAAATAACGTTTGTCATCGGTTTTTCGACTGCTGCCAATTAATAAATTTTTTGACTGTGTAATAAATTCGTACTTCTCATTTATTGATTTAACAACATCACTTCTTACCTTTTTTTGGAGACCAACATTTTTATCCTTCAAGCCCAACGTGTGATTGATATGATGAATTTCCACCGTTTTATTTTTTAAACTAAAGGAAAGCAATAATTTAATAAGGCCCACTTCAATAGGTGTAAATGCCTGTGAAATAGACTTGTTTTTTAAGATAGCAAGCTGCGCAACTTCCAATTTTCTTTTTACACTTCTATTAAAAATCCATACCGAAGTTATAATCACTAAAATGATAAATACTAATATCAAGATCAAATAAAATAGTTTCGTTTCCGAGCCCCATATACTTGTTCGCAATAATTCAAAATCATTGATTTTAAAGGGATACACAATAAATGATTTAGCCGTTGCATTATAACTATATATTTCATTATTATAAATGAACATGTCTAAAACCTGATTTCTTCTACTTAAAAATTGATTTAAATCAGGGTCTTTTGACCTGTATACTTTATTGTGTACATAATCAAATAAGTAGGTCTCTTCATTAACACGATGCATTAGCCCATTTTCGTAATTTAAATATTCGCTACTTGTATTATCACTGTTAACAATCAACTTTATTTCAGTTTTTAAATCGCCAAGTTTAATCCATTGACGGGTGTTTAAATCCAAATAGTAACTTGAAAAAATAGTCACCCCATTTAAATTTTCTGACCCAGCGATGCCCGCATTGATAATGCGCTGAAAAGGCACATACAGTCTTCCTTGTTTTTCAGAAAACCACAAATAATTGGAAGCGATAATTTCCTCATTCAAAGGAATAATATCCCATTCTTGATCCTGAAAATTGAATTTTCTTAAACTTCCATTTGATTTCCAAAAACCATATCCGCCATAACTATAAAGATCATTTTTGTAAAAAAATGTTTTACAATCTATGTTATAGTTCAAATTAATGGTTTTATCCAATCGCTTAAAATAACAGGTATTTGAATCGTACTTAACCAATTGGAAAATAAAACCTGTTTGTTCAATACTTACAAATAATCCATTCGCATTTTTGTACAACTTTTGAGCATTTGGTCCCAGCATTGTATTTTTTAATGGAATGGGTTCAGATTCCTTAGAGAGGTTAATGGTTAAACTTTCATTTTTTAGGCCAATTATCTTAGAAAGAAGTGGGGTATTGGGCACTTTATATAGGGTATCAGTCCATTGGCCCAATAGAATATTAGATTGAATGCATAAAAAAGACATAAATAGTAGGAAAAAATGTCTTTTATTGTAAATCATTGAAAATCAATTTATTAATAAGAAAGTAACGTAGTTTTTAGGATTATGCCGCAAATAAAGATAAGAAATTAGCTATGAAATTGGTTGAATTTGACGCCAAATGCCCTTCGCATGTGACCAATTTTCGCAGTTAATTGATTAGAGGATGCTAATACATTTGTTAACAATTTGGTAATCTTGGATTGCCTAAATTTTAGGAGTAAAATGCCAATTTTAGCGCTTACATTAAACAAAAAAATACAGTTATGGACTTTAATTCAATTATGAAAATTTTCTTACCAAAAGATAGAGTTTTTTTTCAATTATTTGAGGAGGTTTCGGAACATGTTCATGAAATGAGTGTCAAATTAAAGGAAATGGTAAACGAGCCAGATGTGGATATGAGAGCCAATATTTTAGCACAAATTGAAAACTTAGAACATAAAAATGACGATTTAACGCATAATATTTTTACGGAATTAGGTCGCAATTTTATTACTCCTTTTGATAGAGAAGATATTCATGAATTGGCAACTTCATTAGACGATATTGCTGACTATATTTATGCTTCTGCTAAAAAAATTAATTTTTATAAAGTGAACCCTAATGATACAGGGATACACAAATTGGCTGAATTAATTTTACAGGGTACTGCTGAAACAAAAAAAGCAGTTATGGGTCTTCGTAATATGAAAAATGTTAAAGAAATGACCGAGGCTATGATTAAAGTGAATAGCATTGAGAATCAAGCTGACGATGTATTTGATATGAGTATTGAAAAATTATTCGAACAAGAAAATGACTTCAAAGAGGTAATTAAGAAAAGAGAAATTTATCAAGTGTTAGAAATTGCAACTGATAAAATTGAAGATGTATGCAATGTCATTGAATCTATCATTATCAAGTACGCTTAATTCAATTTACGATGTCCTTATTAATTATTATCATAGCCTTAGCGCTAATATTTGACTATATCAATGGTTTTCATGATGCAGCAAATTCAATTGCAACTGTTGTATCTACAAAGGTATTAACACCTTTACAGGCGGTTTTATGGGCAGCATTTTTTAACGTTTTAGCTTATTGGATTTTTAAAGACCATGCAGTTGCCAACTCCATTAGCAAAACAGTTTACAAGGACTTTATTACTTTGCCAGTTATTTTTTCAGGTTTGTTGGCTGCCATTTTCTGGAACTTACTTACCTGGTGGTACGGAATACCTTCCTCCTCGTCACATACTTTAATTGGTGGATTTGCGGGAGCGGCTATTACACATGCCTTAATGATTAAAGGTTTTGATTATTCATGGGCAAAAATTGTAGATGCTGACACTATATTAAAAACCATACTATTTATATTTTTAGCGCCAGTGATTGGAATTTTGATTTCTGTATTTATCACACTCGTTACCATCATGAGAAATATTTGGTGGAGGTTGGTCATCATATCCCTTTCAACATTTGCGACAATTTTAATGTTTGATCATTTTGAAAACGTTAAGATTCATGAAAATGTTCAAAAGTTTTATGGAATTGATAAGTATGAAAAAGAGATTAAAGTTTTAAACGAAGAATTAAAAACCAAAAGTGACGATACTTTGTTGATTGCTAAATTGAAATTGAATGAGGAAAAATTAGCTAAAGCAAATGACACTTATGAAAAAGTTAGTCCCTATTTAAATAGTTATGATAAATTAGGTGGCGCTCAAATTTCAAAAATTGCAGTTGATAATGGTTGGTTGGAAAATGCTGCTGCAAGTAAGATTAAAGATGCCGCTAGAAACGCTAACGACTTTTTAGTGTTAGAAGCAAAGGCACCAGAAAGTGAAGCAATCAAAGCAGAATATAATATTGCCAAAGAAAAAACAGAGGGATATAAAACGCCTTTAAAATTATTTTTAGCTAATAAAATAACCGCTGATTCTGCAATCACAGCAATGAATGAAATTTATCCTATTCAAAATAAGAATTTGGATAAAGTAAAAACTAAGATTGAAAAATTTAATATTGAAAGGTTATTTACAAATGAAATAGATAAAGCCGACAATTCAATCATTGAATACGGTATCATTGGTGCTTCCATTTTATTTATGCTAGTTTACCTATTTGTTGAAAAGGTGAAAACACCGACCGCTCATACCGTTGCTGGTATGTTTAAGAAACTTCAGTTATTTAGCTCTGCTGCATTTAGTATTGGTCATGGTGGTAATGATGCACAAAAAGTGATGGGTATTATTGGGGCCGCTTTAATTGCCAATGGTAGTATTCAAGATTTTGGACAATTACCAAATTGGGTACCCGCTGCTTGTTACTTAGCAATTGGATTAGGAACCATGAGTGGTGGTTGGAAAATTGTAAAAACTATGGGTTCTAAAATTACAAAGGTTACGCCACTTGAAGGTGTTGCAGCTGAAACAGCCGGTGCGTTTACTTTATTTTTCACAGGTCAAATGGGTATTCCCGTTTCAACCACACATACCATAACTGGTTCGATAATTGGAGTGGGTGCAACAAAACGATTAAGCGCTGTAAGATGGGGTGTAACAACAAACTTATTATGGGCATGGATACTAACCATTCCTGTTAGTGGCGTATTAGCTGCGGTTACATATTTGATTGTTCACTACATTTTAAAATAAATGATTGAGATTTATAAATATCAATATCATATTTTAGAAAAATATAAATAAAAAAAGTCCCTCGATAATGAGGGACTTTTTTATGCAGTCATTGCAATCGTTTGTGGCAGCTATTATGTTTAAGACCGTTAGTAAGTTAGTTATCAATTTTTTATAATTTAGTTGGGTTACTTTTAGCAATCATTCGTATTAATTGTATACCAATAATTGAAAATCATGATTGAAAAAAAATATTTTAAAACAAAGGATTACGTAAAAGTGAAATTCACTTTAAATGCTGAAGCAAAAAAAGTTGACATTTTAGGTTTGAATAATGAGTGGAAAAAAGGAGTTGCTATGACAAAGAAAAAAGAAGGCATCTTTTCAGCTGAGTTAAACCTACCCAAGGAATCATCACACGAATTCAGGTACTTCGTTGATAAAAAAGTATGGTTGAATGACGAGCATGCTGATGCAGAAACTGCAAATATTTTTGGCACTACGAATAGTGTAGTTACATTATAATCATTGAATTTGATTTTAAATAAGAAAGCTTCCGCAAAATTGTGGAAGCTTTCTTATTTAACTATGATGGGTAACGAATCGTTTATATCAATTGACTGTTTAATTTATTTGCTATTGATAACATGAATTTCAGTTTGACGTCCATCAATATAACTAAAGGATACGCCATTAAATATTCCGTTTTGTTCTAACGCTACGCGCACAGGCTTATCCCATCCTGCTAACTTATGCAAAGCATTCAACTCAATTGAATAGCAAGTATTATTATGCATTATATAATCACCAGATCCTGGAACGCCCCCTTGCATATCCCACATGCCAATGGTAGTGCCCGCTGCATGGCCATGATACCCAATGGGATGTGTATAAATACTTGGCGTTATTCCTTCCGCTATGGCTTGGGCTCTTGTAGCTGCTAATATTTTATTTCCGGTGATACCTGTTTTAAAATTTCCTGTTAATATATCCTGTAAGCGATTTGTTTTTTTAAACGCTTCCGCTAAGTCTGTCGGTACTTTTTGTTCATTTGGAAGCAGTACATAAGCTTGTTCCTGAACATCAGAGTTGAGTCTTAAATAACTAATTCCAAAATCACAATGTAAAAAGTCACCAGGTCTAATAATTTCATCTTTTTCATTTGATACTCTTCTTTGAATTTCAACAGACGGATGAAACCAGGTTCCTAAACCCATATCACTTAGCTTTTGTCTAAACCACCAAACCAAGTCCGTAGTACTTGTTTTGTTGACCTGTACTACTTTATTACTAAAACCTTCCTTAATAATATCATGTGTGATTTTTAATAAGGTTGGGAAATAAGCCATTTCCTTTTCCGTTCTTGTTTCAAGCCAAGCTACCGCTAAAGGTTCTGACGAAATAACTTGTTGCTTTTCCTCCGCATTTAAACGAGCTAAAAATTCACGATACTCTGTTAAGTCAAGCCCATCGGCATGTCCAAAATCGGGTGAATAGTTTAATGCAATTTTTTGAGGATGCAATGTTCTAATGAGGTTCACCAAAGCCTCCCATTGATCTGGTGTTTTTTCTGGATCCCAAGCCGGTAAAATTAGTTTACCAACTGGATACCTAGCAACCGCATATTTTTTTAAGGTATTATTTTTAGCATCTCTATAAAACACTAAAATAGTTCGTCGTCTAGCTGACAACCATTCAGCAGGTAAAAATGTTTTTACAATAGGGTCTTCATTATATTCTCTAGTCATCATTACCCAACAATCAATTTTGGTTGAGTCCATTAAACGAGGAAGTAAATTTTCCAATCTATCCTCTAATAATTCATTGATGATTTTTGCTTGCGATTGCATAGACACTACTTGTGCATTAGCGGTTATCAGGGCACTTACTAAAAAAAGGGTTGCAATGATGTGTTTCATATTTATGATTTAATGAATTTCAAATTAAACAAACAAGGAATACAAGTAAATTAACTACTAAATTTGCATTTATGAAATTTTCTTTTGGAATTTTAATTATTTTAATGACTATCTGTAGTTCAAAAACGAATGGGCAAGACAGTTCAGCAAATCAATTAAATACCGTAATTGTTTCTGCTAATAAAATAAGTGAAAAAAGAATAACCGCCCCCATTGCATTATCGGTTATTAGTCCAAAAACAATAAATGCGTTAAAGGCTAATAGGATTGATTATTTATTAAACACGGTGAGTGGCGTTTATATGCCAACCATTGGGAATGAACAACACATGATGTCCATTCGACAACCCATTTCACTCAAAGGATTGTATTTATATTTAGAGGACGGTATGCCTATTAGAACAAGTGGTTTATTTAGTAATAATGCCTTAATTGAAATTAATAGTTCGAACATTCAAAGTATCGAAATTATTAAAGGACCGGCGTCTGCTTTATATGGTGCGGAAGCAATTGGTGGTGTTGTCAATATTATTAGTCAGCAGGCGCCCACTAAAAAGCTTTATACTTTTACCAATCAATTTACCTCTTTAGGGCTATTCAGGTCCGATTTAAATATTGGGCTACCATCCAAAACCGGCGGATGGATAATGAATGCAAACTACAGTGCACAAAATAATGGCCCTATTGATTATAGTGACTTCTCTAAAAAAAGTATAAGCGTCCGTCACGATTTCAACCATCATAAATGGAAGGGTTATCAGACCATTAATTACATTAATTATTTTGCTCAAATGACTGGCTCAGTGGATAGTAGCAAATTTGCATCACGAGATTTTAGTTCACTTCAAACTTTCACTTATCGTAAGTTAAATGCCCTTAGATTTAGACAAAACCTAAGTTACCAATGGAATAATACGAATACTACTATTTTTAATTTTATGTTTCGAGACAATGCAATGGATCAAAATCCAGCCTATTTGATTGGATCTACTTCAAATCCAACAGCATTTAGAGGACAAACCAATCGAAATGTATTCAATGCCTTTGTAGTCGATGTTCAGCACCTAATACAATTAGAAAGCTTGAATAGTAAATTAATTTTAGGATTTTTAGGAGACAATACGCGTCAAAATTTAAAAGCAAACTTTATTAATATTTATAAAGACACTGCCATTGGAAAGTTCACTAAATTCAGTTATCCATCAATTGATTCTCTGTTAACTAATTACCAAACAAAAATATATAACCAAGCTATTTACTTAAATTTTATTTCAAAAATTGGAAAACACTTCAATTCAAATTTAGCATTGCGATATGATCAGTTTGAATACCTATTCCAAAACAAATTAAAAACAGGCACGCCAAGTTCAAATAATAATTTTAGTAGTGTAACACCAAAATTAGGAATCACCTTCAATAAAAAAATGTTTGGCGCCTACCTCAATTATAGTCAAGGTTTTGTACCACCACAAATAACTGAAATTTATAACGCTATAAGGGTTCCTTATTTGTTGCCTCAAACATTTAAGAATCAAGAATTTGGTGGATGGCTAAAACATAAAAACTGGTTTATAGAAATGTCCGTGTATCAACTGAACGGAGAAAATGAAATTATTTCAGTCAGACAACCTGATGGCGTGAATTTGAATCAAAATAGTGGCAGTACCCAACACACAGGTATTGAATATCAAATACAATATCAACCATTAAACATATTATCGTTTAATTGGAATGGGACCTATGCAAAACATAAATATGTTCAAACAATTATTAAAGGAACGGATGTAAGTGGTAAAGAAATGAATGCTGCTCCTAACTTTTGGAGTAATTTGAATAGTATATTAAAATTGAATGATCATATAAATGCCTTATTGGAATGGCAACATCAAAGTGCTTATTTCATGGACGAAACGAATGCAACTAAATACCCAGGGTTTGATGTTTTAAATGTAAGATTCAACTTTAAACATAAAAAAATGGAGTACTGGCTACATGTATTAAATGCTACCAATACCTATTATTCAACAATGGCCACAAAAAACTTTAGTGTAAAAGGAAATGCTGCGTACTCCTATTATATTGGGGAGCCACGCAGCATTGCTATAGGTTGTAAATGGACCTTATAAAAGGCCTTAACAATTATTTTAGTTACTATTCACTCTAATTCTCATTCCACCCATTCCGCCACCTCTTTGCATGTCCTCCATTAATTTTTTCATGGTATCTTGAAACTGCGCTCTATTCATCACATCACCTTTAGTTGGTTTCGTTAATTCTTTTTTAGGATACTTTGTAGATACTTCAGTTGCAGTGGTTACATTAGCGCCATTGTCAACATCTACTTCTAAAATAGCACCTGGTAAACCTGCGTAATTATCAGGACCAACTGATGCTATAATATCCTCCGTATACCATACAGTTACTTCTGTTTCTTTAGGAGTGATGGCAGCATTTGGTTTATTAGTTGAATCGCCATTATTGCGGCCCATGTTTCGAGCTCCACCGCCACCAATTCTAATATTTTGAGCAGTAATCATAGTCGTTGCTTTTTTACAAACATGTTTAGCAATGGTTTTAGTTTCTTCCGAAATTTTCCATTTCAATGGTTTTAAGGAATCAATGATCAAGAAAGTTTTTTCAAACATTGGTCTTGATTCATATTGCATTTGTGCTGTTATGTCTGTAAAGGTTGTTGTCTCTGGCATTCTGAATGCAAATCTAGGTCCACCGCCTCCTCCACCACTATTCGCAAATGGATCAGGTGCTTCTTCGTCCGGTACGCTTCTGAACAAACTATTTTGTTCATTGAATAATAATTCAAATTGTGAAGTTCTGTATTCAGGTATTCTTGTGCGCATTTCCGCATCAGTAATCATTTTCCACATATTAATTTTACGCTCGAATACGATTTTACCTTCTTTCATTTGTGCATTAGCTGCAACAAATGCAAACAGTCCTACCAACAAAGCAATTGATATTTTTTTCATACAATTATATTATTTAAGTTTTTAAAGTTAAGTTGTTTTTTTTGAACACATGAATAATGAGTACTACATTCTTATCATCATTCTTGGACCACCACCTGCACCACCTGCTAATCCTGATTTTTGTAGGCTATAAGTGAAGCCAATTAAAAAGTATTGATTAATCACATTATAAGATTGGTCAACAATTTGGTTTTGAGAAACGTTACGAGAAACTCCAATATTTTTATTTAAAATGTCAAAGGCACTAATTTTTAATTCTGCTCTTTTATTTTTTAAGAAGAATTTAGAAATGCTTGCATTCCAAATAGGCACCGCTGTATTAAACCCTGGCGCTCTTCCTTCATTAATAGTATAATTCATGGATTGATTTAACACTATATTAAAGGGTAAATAATTAATGAAATCGGCATTGTAAATTCTAGTAATAAAATTCGTATTTAAAGCCTTATTAATTGCATTATTCGTATTGTTGTAATTATGTCTTGCTACCAAGTTAATATCAATTACTTCGTCTAAACTAAATGAATAGGTTATGCTAGGAGAAAATGATTTTATAATAATGGTATTTAAAACACTATTCGCATAATTGACATTATTATTATATCCAGTATTTAATCCAAAGTTGATTCTTGAATATAATTTTTTGATACCAAACCCATAATTCACTGTTGCATTTACACGATAAATGCCATTTACGTTCACGGGCTTTGACAAGGTTTGTCTTGTTGGTAAAACACTGTCATAATTTACAATTGAATTATCTGCAAATTGTGCATTTAACAAAGCAAAGAAATTACGTTGTGCAAGAATTTTAGTTGAAAAGAATCTTAAATTAAGGTTGTGGTTATAGGTACGCTTTAAATTAGGATTACCAATGGTTTGATTGTTAATATTACTTTGATCTAATACTGGTTGCAATTGTGTTAATGAAGGCTGGTTAGTAGAAGTACGGTATGTAAAATTCAAATTTTGTGTTTGAGAAAAATTATATTGATACGTAGCTGTAGGCAAGATGTCTTTAAATTCTTGCTTTATTTTTGTGTTCGTACTTGTATTGACTCCATTCAACATTGCATTTTGCACCGAAAAACCAGTTGAGAAGTTATATTTTTTTTGATTTACTCTATAGTTCATCCCTCCGCCTGCATAAGTATACTCTGAATTAAATTCATTTGTCAACCTTGTGTTTAATAAATCATATTGGTTATTAGCGTTGTTTTTATCAAATACTCTTCTGCTTGAACTGCTGTTATTTTGATTTAAATAAGCATTAAATTCTAAAAGTGATTTTTTAGTGACAGGCTCGGTATATACCACATTTGCAGAATAACTTTCAGTTAGTCCCTTACGTTTGTTTTGCTGATCTAAAATGGAATCCTTTGTTATTACGCCTAGTGTATAAAAAATTTGGTCGGTAAATTGATCGCCGTTAGCAATGGACTCATTAAATCCTTGTGTAAGTGTAGAAGAAATAGTACGACCTTTTTTCTGAAACTTTTTTCTTAATAATAAAGTATTAGAAATATTAATTGCATCTGATACATTTGATGCTTTAGTAAGCGTACCATTGGTTGGCGTGCCGTCAGGTAAAGTAGTAGTTGTCGTTGACTCGCTATTAGAAGTATTGTGTTGTTTAGAAAAATTTGGCGTGTATCTATAGGAGAAGGATTCAGATACTTTATTGTCAATGGTTAAGTTTAACCTTTGTTGCTGATTTCTAGTATTTGAAATGGAGTTGCTGGTTCTGTTAAAATTATTTCCAGGAATTAAATTTTGAGTGAATGAATTACTTGTATTATACCTTGACACATCACTTGCATTTGCGTTGGTATTAAAATCCATTTTTTTATCATTCAACAAATTCGAATAATTACCTCCTAGGGAATAGGTCTCAGCTACACCTCGCGCATTGGCATCGGTTCCACCATCACCACCCGAAAAATTTAGCGTTACGCCACCGCCGCCTCTACCACCACCGCCACCTGAAAAGTTAGCAATATCGCCGTTATTAAAATTTTGCTTATTTACATTATTAGCTGTTCCTATAAATGAATATTGTTCATCATTGTTAATTCTGTTTACATTTCCTTGACCATCAAAGCGACCAGGTGTTCCAAATGCAGAACCAATTTTTCCAAAAGTGGATTGCTTGCGATCTTTTTTGGTTTTAATATTAATCGCAGTTTCTTCATTTCCATCATCGATACCCGTAAACATAGCTTGATCGGATTTACGATCATACACTTGAATTTTATCAACAGCGTCGGCTGGTAAATTTCTAGTGGCCATTTTTGGATCGCCCGTAAAAAACTCTTTACCATTCACATATACCTTCGTAACTGATTTTCCATTGACTGTAATACCACCCGCTTTATCAACTTCAATACCTGGCATTTTTTTAAGCATGTCTTCCACAACAGCATTCGGCACTGTCTTAAAGTTTTCAGAATTAAATTCAATGGAGTCCCCATTGATAACAACAGGAGGTCGTCTAGCGGTTACGGTAACAGAACTAATTTGACTTGCGTCCGTTAAATAAATATTACCTAATGACAACTTATTGGTCGTACCCATTTTAAGACCCAACCATAAAGGTTGGTATCCGATATAGGAAACCGATAAAAGGTATTTACCGGGTACTATGTTTTTAAATTGGAAAAAGCCATCTTCATTTGCCCTTGTAAAATTTATTAAAGAGGAATCCTTAGCGTTTGCTAATGAAACAGTTGCATAGGTTAAGGTTTTTTTTAAAACACTATCCATGATGGTTCCATCAATGGTAATATTTTGCGCATTTGCTTGAAAACCAATTAGTAAACTGCCTAAAATACAAAAGGCTAAAATTGCTTTTTTAATCATAGTATAAAAATACGATTCCATTCGTAAAAGAGGTTGAATAAAGGTTAAAATCCTGCATAAATACACCAACAATTACATGAATGGATAAACGGCAACTTATTGATTTGAAAATTGCGGTGCTGTCTGATGATTTTACTAACTTTCATTAAAATATATATGTTATGAGATTTACTTGTTTGATGCTTGTTTTGACATTTGGTTTAATTCAAACGAATGCGCAGAGCCAAAATAATTCAAAAAAAGACAGTACCATTTTTACAACCTATAAAGGATTGCCTTTAAAAGCAACAAGGTCAATACCTTTAAAAACCAATGAGGGCACTTGGACCTCGGTAAATATCAGTCCCGATGGGAAAACTTTGATTTTCGATTTGATGGGTGATATTTATACACTGCCTATTGAAGGGGGGAATGCTACACCTGTTACTAAGGGAATGGCTTATGATAACCACCCAAGTTTTAGTCCCGATGGAAAAAGAATTTTATTCATGTCGGATCGTAGCGGTGCCGAAAATTTATGGTACATCGATATAGAGAAAAAAGATACCGTAGCACTAACTGATGATAATAATCAAAACTTCCCGGGAGCTGTTTATACACCCGATGGAAATTATATTGTTTATACAAAAGGTCGTCGTAATACAAAATTGTATTTGATGCATAAAAATGGTGGCGCAGGTACTCAATTAATTGCAACACCTGCGAACTTAAAAACAATTGATCCAGCAATTAGTGCCGATGGTCGTTATGTATATTATTCTGCAAGAATGAGTGCATGGAATTACAATGCTATGCTTCCGCAATATAGCATTGGTGTATATGATAGAGAAAAGGGAAACACTAGAACAATTGCTTCCAGATACGGTTCAGCATTTACACCAGTGTTATCCAAAGACGGCAAGTGGTTGGTGTATGGTTCAAGATTTGAAGATAAAACAGGTTTGGTAAAAAGAAATTTAACAACAGGAGAAGAAAATTGGTTGGCTTACCCTGTACAAAGAGATGATCAAGAATCTATTGCAGTATTAGGTGTATTACCTGCCATGACATTTACGCCGGATAGTAAATTTTTAATTACTTCCTACGGTGGTAAAATTCATAAAATAAATATTGAAACTGCAAGTCAGGAAGAAATTGCATACAATGTTGATGCGAATATTGAAATGGGTGCAGAAGTTTTATTTAAATATCCTGTGAAAGACACGTTAGCTGCAAAAGCAACACAGATAAGGGATGCAACACCATCACCAGATGGTACAAAACTAGCATTCACGGTTTTGAATAGACTGTATATTATGGATTATCCAAATGGAACTCCAAAAAGAATCACAAAAAATAATTTCACCGAAGCGCAGCCTGCATGGCATCCTAATGGTAAAGTAATATACTTTACTACTTGGAATATTAAAGGTGGTAGCATCCATAGTATTGATCTGATAACAAATAAGGAAACAGAAATCACAAAGCAAACTGCACTTTATCAAGGAATAGCAGTTGATCCAACAGGAAAGCGCTTGGTATTTAATCGAACATCCTCTCAAAAATTTTTAGATTCAAAGGACCCAACTTATAATGATGATGAAGACGAATTATGTTGGTTGGATTTATCTAATGGTGAAATTCGTGTTATTGATAAAGCGAATGGAAGATCAAATGCCCACTTTGTAAAAAATGAAAGCAGAATATATTTAAATAATAATGGAAAGTTATTATCTATTCAATGGGATGGCAGCGATGAAAAAGAAATTGTAAAAATTACAGGCATTACAACCTTTGGTAGTATTCCACAACATAATGGTAAACCTGCTGGTGATCCATGTATGTTACCTCAAATGGTTTCAGAAGATTTAGACGAGGCTGCTAAGGAAAACAATCCTCCATCCAATGCCGCTAGTATCATTATGTCTCCATTAGGTAAGGCTGCTATTGCACAAGTAAACAACAATATATATTATGTAACTATTCCACAGGCAGGAAAGCTAATTGATATATCAGTAGCAGATGCAAAAAATGCAGCATTCCCAAGTAAACTATTAACCGAAATAGGGGGTGAATTTCCAGCATGGGAAAGTAATGGAAAAAATATACATTGGAGTTTAGGTGCTGCACATTTTACTTATGATATTGATAAGAGCTATGCATTTGATGATAGTTTAGCAATTGCTAAAAAAGCCGAAGACGCTGCCGCATTATTAGCAAAAAATGATACCACTAAAAAAGATTCAACCAACAAGGAAAGCGTAGCAAAGAAAAACGATAAAAAAGAAACGCCTAAGTTCAAGGCAACTGAGCAGTGGGTTAATGTATATTATGACAAAGACATTCCAACTGGTTCGGTATTATTGAAAAATGCTAGAATCATTACCATGAATGGCGACGAAGTTATTGAGGGTGGTGATGTTTATATTGTAAACAATAGAATTAAAGGTATCGGTAAATCGGGTACCTTAAAAGTTGCCGATAACACTGCCATAGTAGATGTTTCAGGCAAAACCATAATTCCTGGTTTTGTAGATACACACGCGCATATGTGGCCAAGTTGGGGTATACATAAAAATCAAGCATGGGTATATGCAGCAAACCTTGCTTATGGAGTAACTACGACACGTGACCCACAAACAGCAACAACCGACGTTTTAACTTATGGTGATATGGTGGAAGCAGGTTCAATGGTAGGACCAAGAATTTATTCAACAGGACCTGGTGTTGGATATTGGTCATATAACTTGAAGGATTCAGCACAAGCAGAATCGGTATTATCTCAATATTCCAAATACTTTAATACTAAATATATTAAAATGTATTTAGTAGGAAACAGAAAGCAAAGACAATGGGTAATACAAGCTGCGCAGCATCAACAATTAATGCCAACAACCGAAGGTGGTCTTGATTTTAAATTAAACATGACTAACTTATTGGACGGCTATCCTGGACATGAGCACTCAATTCCTATTTATCCTTTATACAATGATGTCATTAATATTATCGCAAAATCAAAAATGACCGTGACACCAACATTGCTTGTTTCATATGGTGGACCATGGGCTGAAAATTATTTTTACGAAACTGCAAATCCTTATGCTGATCCAAAAATGCAATACTTCACCCCTTATGAAGAATTAGCTGCTAAATCACGTCGTCGTGCAACATGGTTCCTACCTGAGGAACATGTATTCCAAAAGCATGCAGTAAGTATGAAAAATTTAGTGGAAGCTGGTGGTCTTGCTGGAATTGGAAGCCATGGTCAATTACAAGGCTTGGGATATCATTGGGAAGTATGGTCAATGCAAAGTGGTGGAATGAGAACTATTGACGCCTTAAAAGTAGCTACCATTTTAGGTGCAACAGGACTTGGATTAGATAAAGATTTAGGCAGTATTGAAACTGGTAAATTAGCGGATTTAATTATTTTGGATAAGGATCCATTAGCGGATATACATAATACCAATTCAATTAAGTTTGTTATGAAAAATGGACGTTTATACAATGCCGATAATTTAAGTGAAACGGTAACTGGCAAGCGTCAATTAGATCGTACCGAATGGTTAGACATTAAGCCAGTTAAAAACACTAATGTTAAAGATTAATTTGTAAGTTTAATACCTAAACGATTGTATATGAAAAATTCAAGAAGATCATTTTTAAAAAATAGTAGCATGGCCATCATGGCTGCTGGTTTTTTACCAAGAGTGGTGGAAGCCGCTGCTATAACTACTGCTAAACAACAGACCTTAATTGGCATACAATTATATTCTGTAAGAGATGATATGTTCAAAAAACCTTACGACACTTTAAAGGCCTTATCTGATATGGGCTATAAGTATGTTGAGCATGCCAATTATGTAAATCGTAAGTTTTATGGTTGGAAGGCTACAGAATTTAAAAAAGTGCTAGCTGATTTAGGATTGTCAATGCCTAGTGGACATACCGTTATGAATATGGGTCATTGGAATAAAGCTTCAAATGATTTTACCGATACCTGGAAATATACTGTTGAGGACGCTGCTACACTCGAGCAAGAATATGTAATTAGCCCTTCCATTGATGAAAAATTGAGACGTAGTTATGATGGATTAATGCTACAACTTGATATTTTCAATAAATCAGGTGAGCTATGTAAAAAAAGTGGCATGAAATTTGGTTATCACAATCATGAATTTGAATTCACCGAAAAATTAAATGGTACTGTTATGTATGATTTAATTTTCAAAAATACAGATCCAAACCTAGTAGTTCAACAACTTGATTTTGGTAATATGTATGGTTCTGGTGGTCGCGCTAAAGAGTGGCTTGATAAATACCACGGCCGTTTCCCATCCCTTCACGTTAAAGACGAAATTAAAGTAGACGGCAAAGGAGAAATGAACGATGGTTATGATAGTACTACCATTGGAGATGGTGTTGTAAATCCTAAAATGCTTTGTGAATTAGCAAAAAAAGTAGGCGGTGCGCATCATTTTATCATTGAACAAGAGTCTTATCAAAATAGAACCCCGCTTGAGTGCGCTAAAATCAATTTAGCAACTATTAAATCATGGGGGCTAGTATAATTTGATATAATACTTCCCAATCGGGCGTTTTGAATAAAAAGCACAATCTGTATAGGTTGTGCTTTTTTATTTTCATTAACTTTAAGAACTCATCACAAAGCCTGTTTATGAAAACTATATTCAACGTATTTACAGTTACCATATTATTAATGTTGCCAATTTTAAATTTTGCACAAAACAAACTACCAAATAATAATAGCGTAACAACTCAAAAAAATGTCAATAAAAATAATGCGTCGCTGAAAAATAGTTTGAATGTAAATAATTTAATAACTAGCGAGCAGGCAAGATGGGATAAACATGTTGCACAAACTAATATCATTAGAGACGAATGGGGAATTCCGCATATCTACGGCAAAACCGACGCCGATGCCGTATTTGGATTAATGTATGCCCAATGTGAAGAAAACTTTCCACAGATAGAAAAAAATTATTTAGAAATGCTAGGGCGTTTAACAGAACTAAAGGAAAATGATATTGCTGGGAAAAATGCTAGCATAAAAATTTATGAGGACTTAATGATGCAACTGATTCAAGATAGCGTCGATGCCATTAAGGATTATAACAATAGCCCAGCTTGGTTTCAGCGATTATTACAAGCACATGCCGATGGCATTAATTACTATTTAGCTAAACACCCAAATGTGCATCCACAAGTAATTACAAAATTTAAACCATGGTATCACTTAATGTGGACAGACGGTAGTGTTTCACCAACTCGATCTGGAGGGATTAATAAAATTGATGTTGCAAAATTTTACGGAAATGTACAACCAGCAAGTGCATATGAAAACACAAATATCATACCGGCATTTGATATGGAAGACAAAACTTTAAAGGGCTCCAATGGTTTTGCAATTGCACCTATGCATAGTAAATCTGGAAATGCCATGTTATATATTAATCCTCATGTGCCCTTTTACTTTAGGTCAGAAATGCATATGGTAAGTGAGGAAGGTTTAAATGTTTATGGAGCAGTAACCTGGGGTCAAATGTTTATTTACCAGGGATTTAACGAGCATTGTGGATGGATGCATACCAGTAGTTATGCCGATGTTGCTGATGTATATGTAGAAAAAATATCTCAAAAAGGTGAGTCATTTACATATGAATATGATCAAAAGCAATTACCCATAACTACTAGAATGATAAATATTAAGTATTATGAAAATGGAATTTTAAAAAACAAGGAAGTTAAAACTTACAAAACACATCATGGTCCAATCATGGGTGCACGTGATAATAAATGGTTAAGCTTACATGAAAATAATCGTTCCTTAAACGCACTACTTGAATGTTGGACCAGAACAAAAGCAAAAAATTTAAAAGATTATCAAACGGCGTTGAACTTATTAGCAAACAATAGTAATAATACAGTTTATGCCGACGCTGATGGAAATATTGCTTATTGGCATGGTAATTTTATGCCTAAACGAAATGACCCAACATTTGATTACACTAGACCAGTCGATGGAAGCATAAAATCTACTGATTGGAATGGAGTTCATAAGCTTGAAGAAATTGTCCAAAGCATTAATCCACAAAACGGATGGTTACAAAATTGTAACGCTACACCATTTACAGTTGCAGGAAAAAATAGTCCAATCGCAAAAAATTATTTAGCCTATATGGCGCCGGATGGCGAAAACCCTCGTGGCATTAATGCTGTAAAATTATTAGAGGGAATCAATAAATTAAATTTAGATGATTTAATTAAAATTGGATATAATAAACATTTAGCAGCATTTGATATTTTATTACCTCCATTCATTGAATATGCAAATCAAATTAATTTAACAGAACAGCAGAAAAAAGCAATACAATATTTAGCGAATTGGAATCATGATGCGGATACCAATTCAATCGCTCAAACAATTGCCATTACTTGGGCAACAGAACTTGGGAAAAGCATACCAGCAGCGGAAACAGAAGAAGAAGGTACACAATTAATAAAAAAATACGAAAACATAAATAAGATAAATAATAATAGTAAACTCAACACACTTGATAATGTATTATCTCAATTAGACAAAACCTATGGTAGCTGGGAAATTCCTTGGGGAAAAATAAATAAATACCAACGTGTTAAATTAGGCGACAATTTTAAGGATACTGCTTGGAGCATATCTGTTGCACAAACGTCCTCAAAATGGGGGCAGCTTCCTGCATTTGAAAGTAGAGTAATGCCTACAGCTAATGCATTAACATCAACTAAATACAGGTATGGTTATTCAGGAAATAGTTTTGTGGCAGCTGTAAGTTTTGGAAAAAAATTAGAAGCAAAAACAATTATAACAGGTGGTCAAAGCTTTGATTCAACAAATAAACATTTTACCGATCAAGCGCAAATGTATATTGATGGAAATTTTAAAAACATATATTTTTATAAAGAGGACGTTTTAGCACATAAAGTAACATCATATAAACCGGGATTTGAAAGGTAATTATCGTACAGCTTTGAAATGCATGCTACTTTCACCAATCCAGCAACATTTTTTACTTCAAACAAATGCATCATTTTAGTCCTATGTCCTTCAATGGTTCTTTTACTATTGCCTAATTCATGGGCAATTTGCTTGCTTGGAGCTTCTTGACAAATTCTAATCAATATGTATTTATCATACAATTTCAAATGATTTACTTTTTCAATTAATTGTAAGTCGTCGAAATTATTCATTAGCGCATTAACTTTAATAGAAATATCATCGCAAAAGAAAACCTTTTCCATTCTTGTCATTTCCAATCCCTTCAACCATTCGGCTTTGGTAGCGTTTCTTGAGATGATAACGGAAAATCCATTTTCAATAAATTGAAACAGCAATAAATTATCATCTTCATTTAATACCACCATGATGGGTGTTGTTTTTTTTATAGCATTTATGTGTTCTTTTTTTGAATGGTCTGAAAAATCAACCATACTGCTATCAATAACTAAAACACCAGGCACATTTGCAACCAATAAGTCGGTTACATGGGTTAAACTATTAATGATGGTTGCAGGCATATAGGACGAATGTTTTTGAACAATCATAGCACTTCCCATGGCATAAATAGCTTGTTGATCACATATAATTACTTGACTTTGCATGCTTTATATATTTATTTATAAAACAAGTGATTTATCATAATAATTTGATTAGCAATACATAACATATTTTAAACGAGTACTTAAATCATGGTTTTAACCCTTTATATTAAAAACTCAATGTATTATATAATATAATTTAGCATAGTATAAAGACATATAAATAATGCTTAAATACATTGTCATTATATATATTATTTAATAACTTCAAACAATCATTTACTAACTCACAATCAGCGCGTTGACAGCAATAAAAAATTTATTTTACCCCTTTGTTCCTGTAGGCCATTTAAAGGTTTGGGTGTTAGCTCCTTCCCTTAATAATCCTGATCCAAACTTGGATTATTACTATGACTTTACGCAAAGTATTGAGGAGTACAAAACTGTTTTTGAAAATTTAGCGCTTCCTTGGAAATGGCAGCCAGTAACGCTTGAAAATTATAAATTTATTATTCAGGAAATTGCAAATGAATTTCATAAAGGTGAATTTTTCCCCGTTGTATTAAATTTATGTGACGGTGATGAAATTAATGGCGCACCAGGAATATCCGTAATCAAAGCCTTACATGAAAAAAATATAATTTATACAGGTGCCGATGATTATTTTTATGAAATTACTACTTCAAAAATTCCTATGAAATTAGCTTTTGACGAAGCTAAAATTTCAACACCAAAATGGGAACAAATAAATCAAAATGAAGTTTCTGCAACTAATTTATTTAATAAACTTGGAAAACCTGTAATTGTAAAACCAGCTGTGTCGGGTGGTAGCTTAGGCGTAGGTATTAAAAATGTAGTTGAAAAAGAAGCTGAACTAAAAAAACAGGTACAAAAAATGTTTGAAGGCTACAGAGGATGGAATTTTTCATCGGAAGGAATTATTGCTGAATCGTTTATTGATGGCCCCGAATATACTGTTATGATTGTTGGTAGTTGCACGCAACCTGAATTTGCTAAAATATATCCACCAGTAGAGCGCGTTTTTCATAAATCATTACCCGCTAAAGAAAGATTCTTATCCTTTGATCGCCTTTGGGAAATATACGAGGAAGAGACTGCAATGCCAGCACAAGAAAATTTTTATGAATACGCCATAAGTAAAGATGACCAAAGTATTGAAATTCAAAAAATCGCATGGGACGCATTTGTTGCGGTTGGTGGAACTGGATATACGAGAGTAGATGTTAGAGTTGATCAAAAAACCGGAGTCCCTTATGTACTAGAAGTAAACGCGCAATGTGGAATTAGTGAAGATGAAAATTATACTTCTATCGGAGCTATTTTAAAATTTGCAAATCAAAGTTTTACTGAGTTGGTTATACATATCATCAATGACGCATTTGCTAGACGTAGAAAAATTTAACCTCATGCAACCCCTTCCAATTTTAAATCAGCCAAGCACGTTTAATAATTTGAAATTATGTGTTTTACAACCTGATTATTCAACTTCGGGGGTTGACTATCAGCATTATGACCCGAAAAGAAATTTATCGTCGATTTTACCTAATGCAGTTATTGATCATGTTTTTTTAAATAAACTTACTACCTATCAGCAATTAAAAGAACTCAAAAATAACGGCTATGATTTGTTTATAAACCTTTGCGAGGGTTATTTAGAGTGGAAGGTGCCTTCAATTGACGTAATTTATTGTTTAGAATTATTGGAGCTGCCTTACACGGGTCCTACTTTGAATTTATATGACCCTCCTAAAAGTATTATGAAGTATTTAGCTTTTTGTGAGGATGTAAAAACACCTAATCATATATTAATTGAATCAGCTGAGGACTTATCATTATTACCAGGAAATTTAAATTTCCCATTGTTTGTCAAGCCTGCTAAAGCAGGTGATAGTTTAGGTATTGATGACCATAGTAAAGTCCATAATGTTAATGAACTAACTGTAAAGGTGAACGCCCTTTTGAAGGAGTTTGGCTCTGTATTGGTTGAAGAATATATTGACGGTCGAGAATTTACAGTTTTAGTTTGCGCTAATGCTGACGGTAAAACATGTACTAGTTTTATTCCTGTTGAATATATTTTTCCAGCTGGATTTAGTTTTAAAACTTATTCTTTAAAAACATCTGAACTACATCCAAATGCAAATATTCCAGTAACGGATCAAATTCTTTCCAACAAATTACAGCGTATTGCAGAGCAGATATTTACTTCCTTTAATGGTGTTGGATATGGACGAATGGATTTTAGAATGAATAATAAAGGTGACATATTTTTTCTTGAAATAAATTTTACATGTTCTGTTTTTTATGATAAAGGATATGAGGGTTCGGCTGACTATATTTTACAATATGATAAAGCTGGTCAAAGAGGATTCTTAGAGCGAATTATTATAGAGGGTATCGCAAGATATCAAAGAAAGCAAAAAAAACATGTGATTAAAGGAAATGCTATATCAGGTTATGGCATGTATGCAAAATACAACCTTCCCAAAGGAACATTACTTTTTAAGGGCGAAGAAAAATCACAACGTATTGTTACCAAAAAATATGTAGATGAAAATTGGAATGAAAATGAAAAATTAAGTTTTAGACGATATGCATACCCTATTAGTAAGGATGTTTATATTTTATGGGCATTAGAACCCGAGGATTGGTCACCGCAAAATCACAGCTGTGAAGCAAATTGCGAATATATTGGGTTAAACGTTTATACCAATAGAGCTATTACAAAAGGAGAAGAACTAACTTTAGATTATGCTAGTTTTTTAGACCACACGATGGAACCGTTTACATGTTCATGTGGATCAAAAAAATGCAGAGGCGTAATTAATGGAAACTTTCGTTTGTAACATACATTGAATTTATTTTTTTATTTGAATGTTTTTTATTTTAAGAAATTGGGCTTAAATTACTATACACATTAATCAGTTGTCTTATGAAAAAAGGTTTACTATTCTTATTGTCATTTACTTGTGTTGGAATATTTGCAAATGCACAAGCGAAATATAAAAATTTTCGAGATAGTATTGATGCCGAAGCTGCTAAGCTAGAAGTATGGACAACTGTACCTGAAGTAAAAGCAGGTAATTTTATAAACGAAGCACCTTCGGATGCAATTGTTTTATATAATGGAAAAGATTTTTCAGCATTTCATGGTAGAGACGGTAAAAAAATTGGTTGGACAATTGATCCCGACGGTGCTTTAACGGATGTTAAAGGTGCAGGTGATTTAATTACAAATCAATCATTTGGCGATTGTCAATTACATGTAGAATTTAGAACACCCGCAACTGTAAAAGGAGCAGGTCAGTCAAGAGGAAATAGTGGTATTTATTTAATGGGCCTATATGAAATTCAGGTATTAGATTCATACAAAAATCCAACTTATTCTAATGGGCAAGCAGCTGCTGTATACAAACAGCATATTCCTTTAGTAAATGCAAGTCGTGAGCCTGGAAAATGGCAGGCTTATGATATTATATTTAAAGCACCAGTCTTTAAGGAAGACGGAACTTTAGACAAACCAGCAACAGTTACTGTTTTACATAACGGTGTATTGGTTCAAAACAATGTAACCATCATGGGACCTACCGATTGGGTAACAAAGCCTGTTTATAAAAAACATGCATCAAAATTACCTATGTTTTTTCAGGATCATGGAGACGATGGCAATCCAATTAGTTATCAAAACATTTGGATTAGACCGTTGTAAGTTAATGGATAGCAAAATATTTGATGTATGGGTAAAATTCATGCACCCGAATTTATTACACCTTTCTCTTTTTTTTGGTGGGAATGTATTTTAATCGTTGCACTTATTATTATCGTAATTGTCCGCATTCCATTTCATTGGAAAAATTTAAAAAGACGTAATTACGACTTATTTATTGCTAGTATTTTAATACTCAATAACATTGCCGAAAATTGGTATAACTATTCTATTGGTTATTGGACACTGCAACAAAATTTACCGGCGCATCTTTGTAATATTACCAATATTTTATGCATTGTTTTACTTATCAATTACAAGCAATGGATAGCCGAACTTGTTTATTACTGGGGACTTGCGGGTGGTATACAATCCTTACTGACACCTGAATTTACAATTGGGATGGGTGGTTTTAATTTTTATAGTTATTTTATTACCCACGGAGGTTTGATTTTAGTCGTGGTCTATATGATTGTACATTTCGAATTTACACCAAGACCGAAATCTTGGTTTTGGGCCCTTGGCTATACACAATTACTTGCAATGGCAGTTGGACTATTAAATTATTTTGTGAATGCAAATTATATGTATCTATCACATAAACCTGAAGTTGATAACCCATTTGTAATTGGCGATTGGCCTTATTATATTTTAATTTTAGAAGCTGTCGCCCTATTGCATTTTATTGTTTTCTACCTTCCATTTTATTGGTCCCAAAAAAGAAAAATGGCAAAAATTATGTAAGCAATTATTAAGGAATTGAAAAATATAGTTAACCCTATAACTCTTCAATCCTTTTTGCTTTGTCGTCAATCACTAAATCAAAATTGGGTTTGGTGGGTCCTCCATTAGGACAATAGCCTGTAATCAGGTCATTAAATTTACAACCCCATTTATTTAATTGAGATAAAGTCAACTCTTTCAAATCTCGCTTTGAGCTTTCTCCGCGTCCAGTCCAGTAGGTAATATGCCAACCCTCATCAAATAGCTTGTTGATTTTTGCAATATTTTCAAAATTAGGTTCGGCTAACTCATAAACTCGTTTATCAGTATAAAAACAAATTGTTTCATCAATATCAATTAAAGCTTTCTTTGATCCAAACCTTTTAGACTCTATCATTGTTAATGTATTTCATATAATAATTAGCGCAAATTTAGATATAATCTATAAATTACAATTCTCAACTTTTAAATTAAATGAATAATCCTTTTTTTAGAAAATTATTGACACTCTTTGCCCTACTATTTTGTGTAAACTTCGCTCAGGCACAGTTAACAAATAACCCTGTCATTGATGTTAGTAAAATAACCATCGCTAGGGATTCCTTTGGTGTGCCCCATATTTTTGCACCCACTGACCCTGAGGTTGCTTATGGTATTGCTTGGGCACATGCCGAGGATGATTTTACAACGATACAAACTTTAATGTTAACGGGTAAAGGTAAACTATCAACCTATTTAGGTAAAAAAGGAGCCCCCGTTGATTTTGTGGTTGGCTTATTAAACACCAAGGCAACTGTGCAAGCGCAAATAGGACAAATGGATCCAAAATTTCTAGCATTGGTTAAAGGATACCTAATGGGATTAGAAGCATATGGAAATGCGCACCCAAATGAAATTTTAAATAAACATGTATTCCCTATTTCAATTGAAGAATATTTATCTGCAACCGTATTTTCGGTAGCTGTATTTTGTGGGGTAGATAAAACTTTGCCTAAAATATTAAATGGTAGCATTCCTCGTTTAGCAGGTTTTACAGGCGAAGGCAGTAATACCTTTGCAGTACATTCAAGTAAATCATTAACTGGCGAAAATATGTTGGTGATTAATGCGCACCAACCCATTGAAGGGCCAACAGCTTTTTATGAAGCACATTTACAAAGTGAAGAAGGATGGAATATTTTAGGTGGATTATTTCCGGGTGCTCCTTTAATTTTTCATGGGGTTACACCGAATTTAGCATGGGCACACACTGTAAATTTTCAAGACAAAATTGATGTTTATCAATTACAAACTGATAAAGCACATCCAGGTGAATACAAGGTTGATGATAATTGGTTAAAGTTGGAAAAAAGAAAAATTAAATTAAACATCAAAGGAATTCCGATTCCAATTTATAAAACTGTTTATAATTCTATTTATGGACCTACGGTTGCTACTCCAAGTGGTGAATATTTTTCAATGCGATTACCTTCCTTGATGGATGCTGGTGCATTACAACAATGGTATGCAATGAACAGAGCAACCAATTTTACAGGATTTAAAAAAGCATTAGAGCAAAATCATTTGCCAATGTTTAATATTATGTATGCCGATAACAAGGATACTATATTTTACATTTCAAATGGTAAAATGCCTTACCGAAATTCAGACACATCCTATCATTGGAATAGTACAGTACCTGGAAATACAATGGCTACTTTATGGACTAAGTTCAAGCCATTAAGTGAGTTACCACAACAATTGAATCCTGCAAGCGGTTATTTATTTAATACGAATCATTCTCCTTTTTTAGCAACAGACGAAAAATATAATTTAGATCCTAAAAAATATGATGTGAATGATGGATATGAAACTTATCATAACAATAGAAGTCAACGTGCAAAAGACCTACTTGATTCATTGGGTAAAATAAGTTATGCCGATATTAAACGTATCAAATTTGATCGAAGTCTTCCATCTAAAATTTTATTTCCATATGGTTTCGCAGCCGATAGTATGTTTTTAGTAGATGAAAATGCACATCCTACATTAGCACCTATTATTACTACCTTAAAAAAATGGGATCATGCTGCAGTAGTTGATAGTAAAGGAGCTGCTATATATAATATTGCTTATTATTTAGTTCCGCAAATAATGGAAGGACGAAAAAATGACAAGTTAACTATTGCTGAAGCAGTAGTAGTGTATGAAAAAATAGATGAATACCTTAAGAAAAATTTTGGTCGAACTGATATTGTTTTAGGTGACTTACAAAAACTAGTGAGGGGTGATGAAAGTTGGCCACAAGGAGGTATGCCTGATGTGTTGGCAGCAGTGATGAGTGAGCCATATAAAAATGGTACCAGAAAAATGAATAGCGGTGATGCTTATATTAATATTGTAAGTTTCCCTAAAGACGGCAGCCTGCCTCATATTGAAACTGTTAATACTTTTGGTGCCAGTATGCATAAGGATAGTCCACATTTTGCTGATCAACGTGCAATGTATCAAGCACAGGTTTTAAAACCAATGACCCTTGATAAAAATGAAGTATTAAGAAAAGCTGAAAAAACTTATCATCCACAATAAAAATCACTTTCACTTAATTAAGCTCCATAATTAATTATAAAGGGATATCATTTATAAGTTCAATTATATAAGGGAAGAGAAAATAAGTTTGAAAATGATAAATAGTTACAGCCTTGCTGTAACTATTTTTTTGTCAAGTATTGACTTGGTATCAAATAATACAGCTTGCGGACCTGATTTAATTTTTTCATAATCTAAGGATTTAAAAAAATCATGTGCCACCGTTAACAGTATCCCATCATATTTATCAATACTTGTTGTAAGCTTTATTTTATGTTTTTCAAATACTTCTTTTGCATTTGCAAAAGGATCAAATGCAGCTACCTGATAGCCCATTTCAACTAATTGATGATAAATATCAAATACTTTAGAATTTCTAATGTCAGGGCAGTTCTCTTTAAAAGTTACACCCAATAAAAGAATAGTTGCCTTGTTGTTTTCATAGCCGTTTTTAAGCATGAGCCTATTTAATTTATTAGCAACAAATGAACTCATTTCATCATTCACGGCTCTGCCTGATAATATTACTTGTGGATTATGTCCTAATTTTTTTGCTTTAAAGGCCAAATAGTAAGGATCTACTCCGATACAGTGACCGCCTACTAAGCCAGGTTTAAATGGTAAAAAATTCCATTTGGTTGCAGCGGCGTCAAGCACTTCCTGCGTGTCAATCCCCATTTTATCAAATATCAATGCTAATTCATTTACAAATGAAATATTAATATCTCTTTGTGCATTTTCAATTGATTTTGATGCCTCCGCTACTTTTATACTTGAGGCTTTATGTGTACCTGCTATGATGATGCTTTTGTAAAGTTGATCTACCTTTTCTGCAATTTCAGGATTAGATCCAGCAGTTACTTTTTTAATTTTTGTTAATGTATTTACCTGGTCACCTGGATTTATTCTTTCCGGAGAGTAGCCACAAAAAAAGTCATCATTATATTTTAGGCCACTGGATTTTTCTAAAACGGGAACGCAATCCTCTTCGGTACATCCCGGATATACAGTACTTTCATAAATTACAATGTCTCCTTTTTTTAATATGGAGCCAATCATTTTACTTGCCTTTAATAGTGGACTTAAATCAGGTAATTTATTTTCATCAACAGGGGTTGGAACAGTTACTATGTAAATATTGCAATCTTGAATATCAAGTAAATTTGCACTAAATGTTAATCCTTTAGCATTTTGAATTTCAATCGAGGTTGTTTGATTTGTTTCGTCTTCGCCAATTTTTAATGCATTTAATCTTTCCTCATTGGTATCAAAACCAACTACTTGGTATTTATTGCCAAATGCTACCGCTAAGGGAAGGCCAACATAACCAAGCCCAATGACTGCTATTGATGGATTTGAATGGATTGAACTACTCATTAAGTTCAAAGTTAATGGACTCCTTAATGATGTCCATAATTTTTTTCACCCGCTTCAATTTTTAAGGCTAAACGGTTTTGTTTTGGTGGTAAAGGGCAGGTTGCAAAAGCGGTAAATGAACATGGAGGATTATAAGCCAAATTAAAATCAATTTCAGTATTTCCATTGGCGTCTGGTTTTGGAATTTCAATAAATCTACCTGCGCCATAGGTTGAAACACCTGATGTTTGATCGGCAAATACAATAAATAATTTTTCCCCTCCTTCATCAATTACATCGAGACTATACTTTTGACCGTTTTTTTCAAATATAAATTTACCGGCATTTTTTGTTTCAGTATTTTGTCCCAATACATTTGTAATCATTAAAATATTTTGTTCGGGTTTTTCTAATTTACCCTGAATTTTCCAAGCTGCATTAATAGGGAAACGTTCAATCCCTTTAAATTCAAGCAGGGTCTTAGCTTTTAAATTTCTAAAACGAATACCCACTTTGTCCTCTCTTTTTATAACCACCCATGAAAATTGATTCCAATCCATTACCGACGCTTGACCACTAGCTTTAAATACGGTATAGGTTTTATTTATATTGCTTTTAACTTTATCAATGTCTATCAAATAGGAACCTGTATTTGTCCATGTAACGGAATCGCCCTCGTAATTAAAAATTCCAAGTAAGGACGGAAAAGATGGATTATCATAAAAACAATCAGCGGTGTTTGTGCTACCGAAACTATTGTTACCCTTATGCAACCAAAATAAACCTTCTAAATTTAACCAACCATTGGGCTTTTTTAAATCCTCAATTCTAGCTTTATGCCATTGATTAACCACCTTTTTATAATCCACACCCTGAGCCTGAAGCGTATTTACAAAAAGTATCATTACAAGAATATAAAGGGCTTTTTTCATGGTATTAGCTTTGATTGGATTCGCAAATATAGGTATTTTTATTTGTCTACAAAAATAGTAGATTATTAAATTGTTGCTTTGAATTTAAAATTCAATTACAATATAATTAAGTTTATTTGACTATTTTGTAAAGACATTATTGAATTAAGCAATTTTATCAATTTACGAGATACTATGAAAAAGTTAATACCCATTTTATTATTAATTATTGTGAGTAAGTGTGCAATGGCTCAACTAGAATATGCCAATGGCATTGCAAACACTGTAATGAATAACTACAAAGATTCAATGGTAGTAAAAAAGTTTCTAAACCATTTAATACAGGATAACCAAATTAAGCCAGGTGAAAATATTGAGGAAATTCAAAATAAAAGACCTGCTGTGTGGAATTACGAAATGTCAGTGGTCTTAATGGGATTTGAACGTTTATGGGAAAAAACACATGATGATAAATATCTTGCTTACACCAAAAAAATTATTGACCATTTTATAAATAACGATGGTACGATTAGAACTTACAATTTAGAGGAATATAACTTTGATAATGTACCCGCTGGTAGACAATTACTTTTTTTACACCAGGTTTATAAAGACGAAAAATATTTAAAGGCAGCTTCTAAAATTCGTCAGCAGCTTGCTTGGCAGCCACGCAATAAAGTAGGTGGTTTTTGGCATAAATTAAAGTATCCAACACAAATGTGGTTAGATGGCTTATATATGGCAGCCCCTTTTTATGCAGCATATACAAGTACAAATTCGAATGATAATGATTTTTCAGACATCATTAATCAGTTTGTATTAATGGAAAAATATAGTCGTGATCAGGCTTCTGGCTTATTATACCATGGATGGGATGAAAGTCGATTACAAAAATGGGCTAATCCAAAAACTGGTCAATCACCTGAATTTTGGAGCAGAGCAATGGGCTGGTATATTATGGGCTTGGTCGATGTATTGGATTATATACCTAAAAATCATCCTCGTCGCAATGAACTTATCGGAATATTAAATCGATTAGCTAAATCAGTAGTAGCATATCAGGATAAAAATTCGGGCGTATGGTGGCAAATTACCAATAAAGCAAATCAAAAAGATAATTATTTAGAAGCATCGAGTACTGCTATGTTTGTATTTTCACTTGCAAAAGGAATTCGAATGGGATACTTATCAAATGAATATCAAAAAGCTGTTCAGTTTGGATATAATGGCATGATTAAAGAATTTGTAGTAGTAGATAGTGATAAAAAAGTGCATTATACAAAGGCTGTTTCTGGTGCAGGATTAGGAGGCATTCCTTACCGTGATGGAACTTATTCCTATTATGTGAATGAACCAAAGCGTGATGATGATTTAAAAGCGATTGGCCCCTTTATTCAGGCTTGTATTGAAATAGATTTTATGAATAAAAAGGGAAACCATAAATAATAATAATTATTTGCGGCGACTATATCGTATTGTATTAAACGCTTTTATGTACCTTAGAAGTACCTAAAAATTTAAAATGAAAATTGCTTGCTTCATTGCCTTATTAGGCCTGGGATTAACGGCTTCTGCGCAAAATAAAAATACCAAAGTACATATTAATCATACGGCTATATATGTAATGAATATTGCAGCAACTGGAAATTTTTATACTAATATTATTGGGTTAGATTCAATTGCCGAACCCTTTCATGATGGTAAACACATTTGGTATAAAACAAGTGAACACACCATGTTACATGTGATACAAGGTGCTACTCAAAAAAAGGAATATTATAAAAATCAACATACTTGTTTTACAGTTCCTGATTTTAATGCATTTATAAATAAGTTGCAAAACATCAAATGGCCATTCGAGGATGTGGCAGGTAATCTCCATAAAATTACTACACGTATTGATGGAGTTCATCAAATTTGGCTACAAGACCCAGATGGTTATTGGATAGAAATTAATGATGATCCATTTTAAAACATATTCAATTTAATTTTTAAGCAATAAATCAATATCATGAAACAAAAAATACATTTTCTATTTTTGGCTGTGCTTATGTTTGTTAATGCCTTTAGCCAAGGTATTGTAAAGGAAAAACAAGTAATTAAAAGTGCTATTTTAAATAAGGAGGTTCATTATTCCATTTACTTACCAGCCGACTATTATACAAGTGAAAGGAGTTATCCAGTTACTTATTTGTTACATGGTTATGGCGATGCAGATGATGGATGGATTCAATTTGGTGAAGTTAATCGTTTAGCAGAAGCTGCAACAAAGGAAGGAAAAATTCCACCTATGATTATTGTTACACCCGATGGCTTTAAAAGCTTTTATTTAAATGCTGCAGATGGAAGTTTAAATTATGAAGATTTTTTTATAAAAGAATTTATTCCTTTTATTGAAAAAACATATCATATAAAAACAGAAAAAAGATTTAGAGGCATTGCAGGACTTTCCATGGGCGGTTATGGCAGTATGCTGTATGCCTTAAAATATCCAAATTTATTTGTAGCAGCAGCTCCATTAAGTGCAGCTATATGGACGGATAGTGATTGTGAAAAAATGGATCAAAATTTGTACAATACTTATTTTGGCAGTTCTATTGGTAAAAGCTTAATAGGAAAAGATCGACTAACAGCTGCTTGGAAAAATAATAGTGTATTTAATATTATTGAAAAAAATACCGTCGAACAATTATCATCAGTTAAATATTGGATTGACTGTGGAGATGATGATTTTTTAAATGTAGGAAATGCACAACTTAAAATTGCTTTAACAAACAAAATGATACCGCATGAATTTAGAATGCGTGATGGTGCGCATAATTGGACCTACTGGAGAACTGGTATCATAGATGCCCTTTCATTTATTGGTGACAATTTTAGACAAAAATAATTTTATGGAAATTAAGGTTTTTATTACTGGTGGAACATTTGACAAAGAATACAATGAGCTCAATGGTAACTTGTATTTTAAGGAAACACATTTGAATGAAATGTTGGATTTAGGTCGAAGCAGACTTAACCTTTCATTAGAAACTTTAATGATGAAGGATAGTTTAGACTTTGTTGATGCCGATAGAGCGCTTATAGCTCAAGCATGTAATGAAACAAGTTGTAATCATATATTAATCACCCATGGCACTGATACAATGACCTTAACTGCAGAATATTTATTGGAAAAGTGCAAAGACAAAACAATTGTCCTTACAGGAGCGATGGTTCCCTATAAATTTGGAAGTAGCGATGGGTTATTTAATTTAGGAAGTGCACTTGCTTTTGTTCAGGTGCTTAAGCCAGGTATATATATTGCCATGAATGGAAAATATTTTGAAGCAGGTAAAGTAAAAAAGAATACAGATAAGGGTGAATTTGAAGCTGTTTAATTTTCAAAGCTTTTGGATATATTAAGGGGGGAATGTATATTGTAAATGAAATTAAATTCATTAATCAAATTTTCATGTTAAACTACACAGAATGAAAACAACAAAAATTATTTACTGGATTAGTACAGGTATCATATCATTATTTGCACTAAGTGCTATTCAGATGAATTCAGAAATGGCTATAGAAGGCACGAAACACTTAGGCATTCCACGTTACTTGGGGTTAGAAGTAAGTATTGGACAATTAATTGGTGCCGTATTATTAGCAGTGCCAGCAATACCAGCTCGATTTAAAGAGTGGGCTTATGTGGGATTCGGCATCATGTATTTAACAGCCGTAAATGCACATATCGCAGTGGGTGATCCATTTATTCCTTTTGGAATAATGGGTGTTATATTTTTTGGATTGTTATTAACCTCTTATATCAGTTTTCACAAATTACAAGCTGCAAAAGCAAAAAGTTAATCATATATTTTATGTATTAACTCAATAAAAAGAAGGCTTCCTTCATCAGGAAGCCTTCTTTTTATCTAAATAGCGAATGAAAATAATTCACTCAGTTTCTTATATTAATGCTGTTTAGTTGGAAATGCACTTAATAAAATTTTAAGGAATCCATCAATTTGCTTGTCTTCAATCCATCTTAATACTACTACTAAGTCATTTTCAGGATCTACATAAATAGCATTTGTTCCATTGCCAATATGCGTAAATGCTGAAGCAGGTGCTGAAGGGTACATTTTTTTATCCGTGTTTAAAAAATAATTCATAAACCCATAACCTGTATTTGCTTGAGTGGGTGTACGTGATTTATTTATCCAGTCTTCTGAAATTATTTGTTTCCCATTCCAGTTTCCTTTTCTAAGTGTTAATAATCCAAAACGAGCCATATCATTCGCATTCATATATATACCGCCTCCAAAATGGCCACCACCACTAACAGACTGAATCATATTACCATCCAATATTATCCAAGCATTGTTGTAACCGGTCCATGCCCAAGTATTAGAGGCTCCAATGGGATTCATCACTTCTTCTCTTAATACTTGAGGAAGTGGTTTTCGCCAAACTGTGGTAGCCGCTAATGCTAATGCATTTACCCTAGTATCATTATATTTAAATACGGTTCCGGGTTCAAATCTTTTTCTGGTTGTCCAATCATCTGATTTTTCTGACGGCCTGTCTGCCCAATCTGGTTTACCCCATAAAACACCTTCCCAGTCGCTGGTTTGTCTTAACAAATGATCCCAATTAATTTTTCTGTTATGTTCAGTTTCAAAAGGATAAATAAATGATGATTTGGCAATGGGATTTTGATTAGCAGTTACACCTTCGCCATTAAAAACTTGTATAGGGGGTATATATGTAAAAACTGGATCTTGAATATTTTTGATTAATCCTTTATCAATTGCTAAGCCAACCACAGTTGAAACCATACTTTTAGTCACACTGTTAACCGATTCTACCGAATTGGTGTTTCCCCAACTTGCAATAACAAATCCTTTATAAACTATTAATCCTGCTGCAGGGCCTCTATCAGCCATGGGTCCAATAGGATCAGAAAACGGTTCCTTGCCATATTGCATAGCTTGAGAAAGCCAAAGGTTTTTTGGTAGTTTGGTTTCGTTATCTTTTGCAAAAGCAATTGCCTGATTTATTTTATTTGTGTCAAGATTAAAAGTAGTCGGTGACTTTGTCTCCCACTTATCTTGGCTTGGAAAATATAATTTACTTTGAGCGTTTGATACAATTGTCCCCACTAAAAAAATACCTAATAATAATTTGCGCATTGAATTGCTTTTTGTTGGTGATAATTTTTTTTATTTCAATTGAGTAGTGTCAACTCTTGTTGGCGTATCCTTACCAGCAATAATGGACTGAGAACTTAAAGCAATTGCTTTTATAATTTCATTCATATTATTCATGTCTAAAGTTTCGAATTCATCACTTGGTTTGTGATAATTTGGCTCTACATCCATTTTCGATGTTGAAATAGTATGTGCAGGTACACCTAACCTTGCAAGGGTTGCATTATCAGATCGATAAAATAAATTTTGATCAGTATAAGGGTCAGGATAAAATTTAAAATCAGTGCCCACTAAATTTTGTTGTAGTATTTGACCCATATTTGTTTTTTCATAACCAGTAATATAGGCGCTATTCTTACCCCATTTACTCTCTGTTCCAATCATTTCTAAATTGAACATTGCTTTTACCGTCAAAGGATCAAACTGTTTAGAAAAATATTGCGCACCAAAACCGCCCACTTCTTCGGCTGTAAATGCAACAAATATTAAAGTGCGCTCATTATTATTCAATTTCTTGAAATATTTAGACAGCATAATCATGGCAGTTGTTCCAGCAGCATCATCATTAGCACCATTGTATATTGAATCGCCATTAACCGCTTTTGAACTGTTAATACCTAAATGATCATAGTGGCCTGAAAATATTACATATTCATTTGCTAAAGACTTTCCAGGAATGACGCCCACTACATTATTTAAAACGAGCTCTTCAATTTTATGGTTTGCTTCAATATTAAATTTCGTTGGCTTTTGATTTGACAAAATATAGATCACCGTTTTTTGTTGTGCAGTAATATTTGATTTGAAAGAAATAAGACGGCTAAAATTATTGGCAAAACTTTCGTCAACCAAAACAATACAATTTTTATTAGCGGTTAAAAATTTTCTTGCGGCTTGACCTAAATTATCTTCTTTGTTAATTTTTTCAATTTCATATCCGCTTGTTTCATTAATATTAATATTCGCTTGATTTGTTACGACAATTATATTTTTTAAATCAATTGCTGTACCATCAAAATTTGCACTCGCATTTAAAAACCTAGCACTTAGCCTTGTAAATCTTTGTAAATAACTATTTGAGTTTTGCAAAGTTGCTAAATTAGATTGCTTAAATTCATTGGCAATAAATTCGGCCGCTTTATCTATTCCTTTTGAAAAAGTCTTACGCCCCTCTAACTCATTTGAGGACAAGTATTTTTCAATTCTTTCCGTTTCTGATTTATCAATGATATCCATTGACTTTTGACCCATTACATTAAGGCTGCTACCCATTAAAATAAATAGCAATAAGAGCGTGCTGTTTTTCATGAATTTGTATTTGTAAATTGAAATTTAAAGATAATTCATTAAACCTTTACACTAAACTATTGTCTAAATTTGTATATATGCAAAATGATCAAGAATTAGTAATACAGTTTCAGCAGTCTTCACAAAAAGAGGCCGCTTTTACGCAATTATTAAAAAAGCATCAGCAAAAGGTTTATTATCAAATTAAAAGAATGGTCAATGACCATGATGATGCGGATGATGTTGCACAACAGGTTTGGATTAAGGTTTGGAATAAGCTAGATGGATTTAAAATGGAAAGCGAATTTAGTACCTGGCTTTTTAGAGTAGCCTATAATGAAACGCTCAATTTTATTGAAAAAAAGAAGAAACTTTCCAGTCAAAATCTTAGCGAAGATTTAATGGATTATGAAAATGCCAGCTCCGGCACTGACCATCCTAAATCAACTGAGATTCAAATTGCTTTAGAGCAGGCCATTAAACAACTGCCTGAAAAACAACGATTTGTGTTTATGCTCCGATATTTTGAGGAAATGAGCTATGAAAAAATAGCTGAGGTGACTGGTACTACCGTAGGTGGAGCAAAAGCAAATTTTCATCAAGCGCTCAAAAAAATGGAAGAAATTTTAAAAAGGGATTAAACTATTATTATCATTTAAGGTCAAAATACCGTCATGGAAAACACAAACATTCATAACAATATTGGAGAAGACAAACAACTCGTTGAACAATTGTTTTCAAAAGAAGCATTAAGCAGTTTTGAAAAGAATCATACTGCCGCACCTGCTCATTATTTTGAAAATTTCGAGGCAAGGGTATTAAACAATATTCATACATCAAAGCAACCAGCACGCATATTTAATATTACAAAATGGGGTCAATTAGCAATTGCAGCAAGCTTTTTGACAATCATTGTAAGTGGTTATCTTTTTTTCCAATCAAATACATACAAGCAACAAAATCAAAGCATGGTGAGTTTACAGGAAATACCTAGCTCCGAAATTGACGCTTATTTAAATTCAAATGAATGGGTTGCTGAAATTGATTGGCAGGAACAAATTAATATTGACAATGCCGATTTAGAAAATTTGAGTAATCACTTATTGAAAGACAGTAACAATAATCAATAACACAATAACAATTAAATATAATTTATGAAAAGATTTTTATTATTATTTGTAGTATTTATTTTAGCGATTGCTACAAATGCGCAACAAAATCGATTACCTAGACCTCCAAGACCTCCTATGGATCATGGGCCAAGAGGTGAAAATAGAGAAAAAATTGAAATGTATAAAATACAATTTATTACTGAAAAACTTTCGTTAACGAAAAGCGAAGCTGAGCAATTTTGGCCTGTATATGAAGCACATAAAAATGTAATGAAGGAAATCATGGATAAAAAATCAAATGATGAAATTCAAATTCAGGAAGATATTTTATCGGCTCGAAAAAAATATAAGAATGAATTAAAGCCAGTGCTTAAATCAGACGAAAGAGTCAATGAAGCTTTAAAAATTGATCGTGAATTTTTACAAAAAATTAGAGGTGAAATGATGCGCCGAAAAGGTTTTCAATAATATTGTTAGGTTTTTAAGTTTTAAACGCCTCCATGTATATGGGGGCGTTTTTAATTATGGAAAGCGTTTTGTATATTACAGAACAATAAAATTCTATGAAAAAAATTGTTAGCATCTTAGGTATATTACTATTAGCTATTTTCATTTTTGTGACCATTACAACCATTACAAATAAACCATCCTTTAATAAACAAGAAATAAACTTATTGGCATTGCCTGAAAAAGCGATTGACCATATGAGTGCTGCAATACAATTTAGGACTGAAACACCAAATGATGATTATCAATTTGATACCGCAACGTTTATGCGTTATCGAACATTTTTAGAATCTACCTATCCACTTATTCATAAAAATTTACCAAGAACCATTATTGACAGTTTTAATTACATATATGAATGGAAAGGTACTGATACGAGCATTTTACCAATGGTATTAATGGCACATTACGATGTTGTTCCTGTTGAAGAATCCGCTATAAAATTATGGCATGCAAAACCTTACGGTGGAGAAATAAAAGATAATTACATATGGGGAAGAGGCGTATTAGATGATAAATCAAGTATGATTAGCATTTTAGAGGCAGCCGAAGCACAACTTGCATTAGGGTATAAACCCAAACAAACTATTTTATTATGTTTCGGTGCCGATGAGGAATCAAGTGGAAAAGGAGCAACCGCTGTGGTGAAATATTTTAAATCATTAAATAAGCGATTTGACTTAGTAGTTGATGAGGGTGGTGAAATTTCAACCGAAGACAATAAATCAATTAAAGCACCAATTGCTTCCATTGGAGTAGGAGAAAAAGGTTATGTAACATTGGTGCTTACTGCTCAAAAGGCAGGTGGTCACTCATCCATACCAGGTTCACGTACCGCTATTGATATTTTAAGCAATGCCATTAGCAAAGTAAGTAACAATCCTATGCCTGCTAAATTAACGCCTCCGATTGAGGCCTATTTAAAAAGTATTAGCGCATACAATGATAACCTTTTTCAAAAAATGGGCTTATCAAATTTATGGTTATTTAAAGGTGTCGTCATGAATGCAATGGCAGAAAACCCTAACACCAATGCGCTTATTCGCACAACGATAGTGCCTACTGTATTTAATAGTGGCGTGCGAGATAATGTAATTCCAACTTTTGCTACAGCTTATATTAATAGTAGAATTTTACCTGGTCAATCAACCAAAGATGTTTATGATTATGTTCAAAAAACTATAAATGACACAAACATAAAAATTACTTACTACAAAAATTATATGACCGAGCCTTCTCCGACAACTGACGTAAATAGTAAATACTATAAACGTGTTGAAAAAGTGGTTAGATCAATCGTTAAAGATGTAGTGGTTGCACCCATGTTAATGGTGGGCGCCACTGATTCAAGAAATTATAGAGAAATTAGTGATGGTGTAGTTAATTTCACTCCTTTAACGGATGCGAAAGGCTATCATGGAATTGATGAAAGAATGTTGATAGCTGATTTTCAAAAGTGTTTTAATTTTTACACATTATTAATCAAAGGTGAATAAACAAATTTTTAAAAAAATAAAATATATATCTATGAAAAGAATTTTACTCCTCGTATTAGTAATTACAAGTTGTTTATTAATAAATAAAGGGGCATTTGCTCAAAAATCAATTTTAATTAAATGCGGTAAATTATTAAACACCAAAGATGGTAAGGTGCTAGAGAATCAATATGTATTACTTAATGGAAACAAAATTGTTTCAATTTCTAATACGGCCAGCAAAGCAGATTCAACTATAGATTTAAGCAACTACTTTGTTATGCCCGGTATGATTGATGCACATACGCATGTTTTACTACAAGGAGATATTACTTCTGAAGACTATGATGTTCAGGTATTAAAAGAATCTATACCATATAGAACTTTACGAGCTAGTAAAAGTGCTGAAAAAAGTATATTAAACGGATTCACTACTATAAGAGATTTAGGAACCGAAGGAGCAGGATATGCCGATGTAGATGTTAAAAAAGCAATTAACAAAGGCGTTATAACAGGTCCAAGAATGCAAGTTGCAACGCTTGCCATGAATACAACAGGACATTATCCAATTAAAGCATCGGATTATGCATGGGAAATCAAACTTCCAAAAGGTGTAATCGAAATTACTGGAGCCGATGAAGCTCGACGAGCTGTAAGAACACAAATTGAACAAGGTGCTGACTGGATTAAAATTTATGCCGATCGTGGTTATTACCGTTTAGCGGATAGTTCCTATAGAGCTTTACCCAATTTTACAGCTGATGAGATAAATGCAATTGGTGATGAAACTTTAAAAAGTAGAAAAAAAATAGCTGCTCACGCAATGACCAGAGATGGAATTATCGCAGCTATAAATGCAGGTGCAATAAGTATTGAACATGGATCTGGAATGGACGAAGAGTGTATGAAATTAATGGTAGAGAAGGGCGTTTATTGGTGTCCAACTATATTTGTTAACGAGTTTGTTGCTGAAGGTAGAGCAAAGTTAGGCAGTCCCATAAATTTATATTTTCAACAAACGATAGAATCCACTTTTAAAAAAGCAATTAAAATGGGCGTTAAACTCACTTATGGTACCGATATAGGTGGTTATGACTGGAATTTACCCCAAGCCAAAGACTTCACGTATTTTGTAAAATGGGGTTTAACACCTATTCAAGCAATTCAAACTGCAACAACAACTGCAGCCGAATTATTAGGCATGCAAGGAAAAATTGGAGAAATTAAAGAAGGAGCATTTGCCGATATCATTGCCTTAAAAAAAGATCCAACCAAAGACATTAATGCATTACAAAATATTGATTGGGTCATGAAAGACGGAAAAGTATATAAAAACTAATTCTTAGATTTTATAACTGATCCTCTCCAACCAAAATAAGCAACAACCATAAAACATACAAGTGGCACTAAGTAACCCATTTGTATGTTTCCTGTTGCATCACTAATTAAGCCAAATATTCTGGGCAGTATTGCACCTCCTACAATTGACATTACAATTAAACTACTTGCCATTTCGGTATCTGCTCCTAAGTTTTTAATTCCCAATGAAAATATTGTTGGAAACATAATTGACATAAAAAAGCAAATTCCTATCAAGGCATAAATAGCAGTCGTATCTTTTGCATAAATCGCAACTAAACACAGTAGGGTACTCAATAACGCATAGGCCGTTAAAAGTTTATTCGGAGCAATGTATTTCATTAGTGCAGTTCCTAAAAATCGACCAATTAAAAAAGCTAGTCCGCCGATACCCAAATAATCAGCAGCTTGAACTTCGGTAATATTAGCAACCTGTGTTGCATATAGTATAAATAAACTAAAAACACTTACCTGCGCCCCGATATAAAAGAATTGTGCTATAACTGCCCAACTTAAATGTTTATGCCTAAAAGTTTTTAATAAGGATTGATTTTCGTTATTCGTTTGTTTATTTCTGATATCTGGCAATTGTATAAAATAAAATACAACGGCAATGGCTAATAATACAATACCTAAAATGGTATAAGGGGTTTTAACACTATACGCCTCGGTCGCTAAGGCAACCTTTCGGACACTATCTGACATGCCGGCTAATTCTTGATCCGTATATCCCTTTGTTAGTATTACCCTTGCGCCAATTGCTGGCGCCAAAGCAACAGCCAATCCATTAAATGATTGTGCTAAATTTAAACGTTGTGTAGCTGTTGACGCATCCCCTAATGCAGTTGCAAATGGATTAGCAGCAGTTTCCAAAATAGTTAAACCACAAGCAATTACAAATAATGCAATTAAAAAATAATTATAAGATTGATGATTAGCAGCCGGTACAAATAAAAAAGCCCCCACTGAAAACAACAATAATCCTGAAATAATGCCCATTTTATACCCCCATCGTTTCATTATATATCCTGCAGGAATGGCCATGAAAAAATAAGCTATGAAAACGGCTGAATCAACTAAAGTAGCTTGTGTAGTGGTTAATGTAAAGGACCTTTTTAGATGTGGAATTAATATAGGATCTAAATTATGTGCAAAACCCCATAAAAAAAACAAGCAGGTTAATAATATAAATGGAGTTCTGTAATTATTTGCGTTTCCCATAATTAATGAATTATGTCTAAATATAATAATATTTTTAGTTTGGAGTACATATTCACTACTTTTGATACATAAACAATTATTAAATGAAAAAAGTAATTTTAGCTTTTACCACAATTTTATTATTTACAATTAGTCTTTCATTAAAAGCAAGTGCTAAAGAAACACCTCGTGAATTTTATTTAATCCAAATATATCATTGTAGTTCTAATCAGCAAATAAATGGCGTTGATGCCTATTTAAAAAATGTGTATTTACCTTATTTACACAAATCTGGTATTCAAAAAGTGGGCGTATTTGCACCGATTGCAAATGACACCGCAGTGGACAAAAAATTATACGTTTGGATACCCATGCAAAGCTTAAATGTTTTGGATAAATTAGATCAAGCAGTTGAAAAATTGGACCCTATGGGGAAAAATGCAATTATTGATTTAGAAAATGCAGATAGCAGTTTACCTTATACAAGAGTTGAAAGAATCGTTAGTAAGTCATTTAAATTACAAACGCAATATGAAAAAAAGTCGAGTTTAATAAAATCACCTAACCGTATTTATGAATATCGCAGTTACGAAAGCCCTACCGAAAATGCACACTTAAGAAAAGTACATATGTTTAATGAGGGTGAGGAAATTGCATTATTTAAACAACTTAATTTTAACGCCATATTTTATTCTAAAGCTATTATTGGAAGTCGATTGCCAAATTTAATTTACATGACAAGCTTTAATGATATGGCTGATCGTGATGCACATTGGAAAGCATTTGGAGCTTCTCCCTTATGGAAAAGCATTTCAACTATGCCCAAGTACATGAAATCAGTAAACCGAAACGAAACGGTATTAATGACTGCTAGAGATTACGCTGACTTTTAATAGAGCATGCTAATATCATTTCAAAATACCTGAACCGATTACTCCTTGTATATATGATACTCCTGAATCAATGCTGGATTTTCAGGTGATAAAGTAAATACTATTTCAATATTTCCTTTTTCGCAATTAATGAAAAAATAACCTCTTAGCTGGTTTTCTGCAATCATGGAATTGATTTTAACTATTTTACCAACCTTTGCAAAAATATTAGCCGATTGTCTTTTTAAAATCTCTATTGGATAATCATCAAAAAAGTTTTCAGCAAATATGGGTGGAATGTTTTCCCACTTTTCGATGACTGAAACTAATTCTTGTTGACGCTTTGCCAATATAGGAGAAACGCTTATTTGTCTAGGTTTTAAGGCAGCTAATTGAACCAGGGTGTCAATGACAGCATTATTAATTACTGTCGTGGGTGCATATGTTACATTTGCAAACATAATTACGCCAATTCCATACTCTGGTAAAAATTGCCAATTACTTCCAAAACCCGGCAAGCCTCCACTATGACCTATACTTTTTTTATATTCAGCATCTATACTCCATTTTAGTCCATAAGTATATGCACTTGTTGTTGCTAATTTTTTTCCACTTGGAAAGGTATAGTTTGGATTTAAGGATATAAATCGTGCAGGTTGATGCATTTCTCTAATAGTGCTTCTTTTTACAGGTAGTGTTTCTGGATCATTTCTCTCAGGCCAAGCAGCTTCGTGCATGGCAACATATTTTCCAAACATATCAATGGAAGTAATCATCCCACCCATCGCGCCATATATTCCATCTTGTAGCGGAATTTCTTTTTTCCATTCTTTATTGATATATCTATATCCAAATGCAAATTTTTCCTTTGGAATATTTTTAAACTCAAAAGTTGTTGCATTCATTCCCAAAGGATTCAAAATATATTTTTTTATATAAGCATCATAAGTAATACCCGAAACCTTATGAATAATATACCCAAGCATCGCAAAACCTAAATTACTATATTCATATTCAACACCAGCTACATTCGAAAAAGAGAGTTTTCCTTTAATTAAATCATTTAAATCTTTTTCTGTATCCGCTAATTGTCTATCTCCCCATGGATTATCCTCAGGGAAACCTGCACTGTGAGTCATTAAGTGGCGAATGGTAATAGGTGGCGCGTCGTTTGTAAGGCCCTGCCCTTTTAAAGCAGGTATATATAATGATACTGGATCATCTAATTTTAACTTTCCTGCGTCTCTTAAATGTAAAATCGCCAATGATGTAAAACTTTTTGACATAGATGCAATACGAAACATGGAACTCGTAGTAGCAGGGATTTTTTCTTCTAAATTGGCAAACCCTCCTGCTCCTTTATATAATAATTGTCCATCAATGACAATGCCATATGCATAACCAGGAACACGTTTTGCATCTGCAAAGTCCTTATACATTTTGTCAATGACAGGAATAGCATTTTTAATGCGCTCCATTCTAGCAAGATCATTAAAAGCTGCAGGTGTGAAATTTTTAGGGTTTTGAGCCAAACTAAATAAAGGAAATAGGAATAACCCTATGATTAATTTTTTCATTATTAAAATATTATAAAATCGAATTAAATATACAATTAAAAATTATTTTATTTGAATACTGCTAGGACTTAACGTGATTTCATTATCCTTATGTTTTTCAATTAAAGATTTTGAAAAATAGGCTGGAAAATATCCATCATTAGCCCAAATGTTAAATAGGTTACTGTAATATGGACTTTTATAATCGCCCGATTGTCCTGGAGTGTTTATCATTAAGGTGTTATCCCAATTTTTAGTATCCATTAAAATTCTAAAGCTTGCTCCACTAGACTGATTATCGGCACTGCCTGTTGAACCTACTGTATAACCATTACCGCCTCTTGGCAAAGGTCCTAAGTTTAATTTTTTTCTTTTATCTATGTCCATCAAATGGGCTAATGGATGCTCAAAGCTTATGTGCTTATAATTTGCTTGGCCATATTGCCATTTTGAAAAATCAATTTCATTTTGTTGATTTGGTGAAAACTTATTGGTCATTTTTTTAAACGCCTGTTCAAAACATTTTATTAAAAATTGATCTCTTTGTACAGACCCTGAAAAGTATTTTTCGGAATTTACTAAACGTTCAATTACTTTAGATAGTTGCATGGAAACCAACCCTTTTATGTTTTCAGGTATAAATATTTTACTAGCCTCATTCATGATTTCTTTTTCCATCATCACATAAAATCCTGCTGCAATACTTTCTTTATTTAAAATAAAATTCCAATTCATTAAATATTTTTCTTGCATCATTTTCATTTGTGCATTAGAGAGTTGTA
>JACCDH010911373.1_pt1 | contig 48735 bp, 38 predicted proteins | sample 7442481 | NCBI WGS metagenome assembly JACCDH01 (sample SAMN15323433, study PRJNA562643) | freshwater metagenome | isolation source: river surface water | place: USA:Blue River Watershed | collected 2017-08-15
CTTGGGTGGGGGCGGCGGTGGGGGCGGCGGAATGTCCGGCTTTTGCTCTTCAAGCAACACGGCCTCGACAGGCCCCTTGATTTTCTTGACAAATGCCCGGGCCAATCCCGAGTTGATCGCCCAGAAAATCAGCACGTGCAACACCACCACCAGGCCAATGCCCACCAGGTGCTTACCCGGTTTTCTTTGCCTGCTGGCGTAGTCTTCCATGTGTGAAATTCTCCTTTTGCTCGACTGCAATCGTTTGCATGATATCGACCTCCCGGGCATTTGACACCTAGGGGAAATACCAGTGCGATCCGATATTGATCGGTTCAGCCCTGAATTTAACAGGAACCAACCACATCGCGTCAGAGGGGGGGGAGTGCTTCACATGAAAGCGGAAAGGCATCAAATGAAATCGTTTGCAATTGCAGCCCCTGTCTTCAACATCCCCAGACAAGCCCTGCACCGTCCGTTGCCCGGCACACATGCATCTGCGCCGTCTCACCGTGGGGTGCACGGTATTTTGCCTTCACCGCCTGCTGAACCTGATCGGTCAGGTCAACGGGCACCAAGGCCACGACGCATCCCCCAAATCCCCCGCCTGTCATACGCGCGCCACCCCGACGACCGATCTGCTGCGACACCAACTCCACCAGCCCATCGATGGCCGGCACGGTGATCTCGAAGTCATCCCGCATGGAAGCATGCGACTGCGCCATCAGCTGCCCCATTCGCTCCAGATCCCCATGCACCAGTGCCGTTGCCGCCGCCAAAGTACGCGCGTTTTCAGTGACCACATGGCGAGCTCTGCGATAAGTCACAGGATCGAGCGTTCCGCGCTCGGCTTCGAGCCGCTCTGCACTCAGATCCCGCAAGGCACGTACCCCGTAGTGATACGCCGCCGCCTCACATTGCTGGCGACGGGTGTTGTATTCGCTGTCTACCAGACCACGGCGGATGCGGGAGTGAATGATCAGCACGTCTGTGTCCTGCGGCAAAGCCACGGGCTGAACCTCCAGGGTCCGACAATCAATCAAGGCCGCATGCCAAGCCTGTCCCGCCGCCGAGATAAGCTGATCCATGATCCCACAATTGCAGCCGACGAAATGGTTTTCGGCATGTTGCCCGATCAAGGCCAGATCCAGCGCTCGCAATGGCTGCAGACCGTACAGGGATTTGAACGCCTGCACCACCGCCACCTCCAGCGATGCCGACGACGACAACCCCGCGCCCTGCGGCACATTGCCCGCGATGGCCAGATCTGCCCCACCAACAGCCAAACCGCGATCCAGCATGGTTTTGACAACCCCGCGGACATAGTGACTCCATGATGCATCCGGACGCTGCACGATCGGCTCATCCAGACTGAACACATCGAGGGCGCCACCATAGTCGATCGCGATCACTCGAATGAGCCGATCCGTGCGGCTGCGGGCCGCCACCTCTGTTCGAAAATGGATGGCACAAGGCAACACAAAGCCGTCGTTGTAGTCGGTGTGTTCGCCGATCAGATTCACACGGCCAGGCGCCTGCACGACCAACGCAGGGGCTTGACCAAACGCCCGTTCGAAAGCCCGACGTAACACAGGGGTTAGATCATCATTCATAAGTGTCTCGACAATTTACCGGCCAGCGTAATGGCGTTCACTCAATTGACGCAGGCGTTGCGCCGCCTGCTCCGGGGTCAGGTCTCGCTGGGCTTCGGCCAGCATTTCAAATCCGACCATGAATTTGCGAACGGTCGCGGAGCGCAGCAGTGGGGGATAAAAATGTGCATGCAGCTGCCAACCCGCATGCTCCTGCCGGTCAAAGGGTGCGCCGTGCCAGCCCATCGAATACGGAAACGAGCACTGAAACAGATTGTCATAGCGGGAGGTCAGCTGTTTGAGCGCTATGGCAAGATCGTGCCTCTGTACGGGCGTGAGATCGGGCATCCGCCGCACCGCGAATCGAGGCAAGAGCAGGGTCTCGAATGGCCAGGTGGCCCAAAATGGCACCACAGCCACCCAGTGCTCGGTCAGCACCACCACACGCTCATCACACTGGATTTCACGTTCTGCCACATCCAGCAGCATGGGACGCCCATGCTCGGCGAAGTACATCCGCTGATGCCGATCCTCCGCTTGCGCCTCATTGGGCAAATGGTCTGTGGCCCAGATCTGGCCATGGGGATGGGGCTGGGAGCACCCCATCACGGCACCTTTGTTCTCAAACACCTGCACCCAAATGTGCTCTCGCCCCAAATCACGTGTTTGATCGCACCAGGTATCGACCACCCCAGCAATCGACTGCAGATCGAGCTCAGGCAAAGTTCGAGCGTGATCGGGTGAATAACAGATCACTCTGCTCGTTCCACTGGCCGCATGCAGTTGATACAAGGGATCCTTGACCTCGGGCGCTGCAGGCACCTCCGGCATCAATGCCGCGTGGTCGTTGGTGAAGACATGAGTGCCGGTGTAGGTCGGGTTTTCTGCGCCATTGACCCTTTGATTGCCCGCACACAGATAGCATTGCGGGTCATACGCCGGCAATGGTGCGCAGTCCCCTTCTTCTTGTTGCCCCTGCCAAGGTCGCTTGGCACGGTGCGGAGACACCAGCACCCATTGCCCAGTCAGCGGATTGCGGCGCCGATGGGAATGTTCTAGCCTGTCAAATTCGGGTGTATTCATGATGCATAGCCCATGGGGTTGAGGGATTGCCAGCGCCAGGTGTCGGCACACATATCGTTCAGCGAACGCTGTACCCGCCAGCCCAGGACACGCTCGGCATGCGATGCGTCCGCCCAGAACGCAGCCAGATCGCCTGGACGCCTCGGCGCAAATTGACAGGGCAGTGCTGTGCCACAGGCCTGCTCAAATGCGGTCAACATTTCAAGCACACTGTGCCCCTGGCCAGAGCCCAAATTGAACACATGGTGTCCGGCTTGTGCATGGGCATGTCGCAGTGCTGCCACATGCCCATCGGCCAGATCCATTACATGGATGTAATCTCGCACCCCCGTGCCATCTGCCGTTGGGTAATCGCGGCCGAATACCTGCAGGAAAGGGCGACGTCCGACAGCCACTTGTGCGATATAGGGCATCAAGTTGTTGGGCACCCCTTGGGGGTCCTCGCCCATCAGGCCGCTCGGATGCGCCCCAACCGGGTTGAAATATCGCAAGACTGTGATCGACCAGGCACAGTCGCTGGCAACCACATCGGCCAGCATGTTTTCGACCATCCATTTACTGCGTCCGTACGGACTCGCCGGGCCCTTGGGCGAGCTTTCACGCAATGGCATGTGCTGCGATTGTGCGTACACGGTCGCTGAAGAGCTGAACACCAGAGTCCTGACCCCGGCCTCGCACATGGCGTCAAGGAGGACCAGGGAACCTTGAACGTTGTTCTCGTAATAGCGCAAGGGCTGAGCCACCGAATCACCTACAGCCTTGAGCCCGGCGAAATGGATCACCGCGTCGACACCATGTTCGCGCAAGGTCTGCAGCACAACCTGGCGATCACGCACATCGGCCTTGATGAGTACGGGTCTTTGCCCCGTGAGCGATTCAATGCGATCCAGCACCGATGCTTTGGCATTGACCAAGGAATCCAGGATCACTGGGCGGTGGCCGGCCTGAATCAACTGCACACAGGTGATGCTACCGATGTAGCCAGCGCCTCCAGTCACGAGTACGTTCATGCGCCCAGTCTCACACACGCTTCATGCCGACAATGAATGCCGTCTCGGCTTGCATCCTGGGCAACGGCAGTCCCGAATGGCGTAGCCAGCCACCATCGATCACGACACCATCTGCTGTGTTCAGGGCATCAAAGAATGGTGCCGTATTATGAGCACCGGTTGGTAATACCACCCCTTCAGGCAGCAACTGATGAATACGGTACTGCGCATCCGCATCCAGCATGGGTAAGGGCAGACGCGGCGTGTAACGGTGATGGGTCGGCTGCGTGCGATACACCAGAAGCAAGACATCTGCAGCGTTGCCGTTCGCATCGGCCTCGCCGTGCGCCTGCCAGACAATCCCATCGGCGAGACTCCCCAGCCAGACTTGGCCATGGTGCAGGTGATCGCGCAATTTCTTGTACATCTGTATGCATGCCTTGAGTTCGGCTGCATCTGCCTCGCTCAAGATACGCGCATCCAGCTCAACCCCCAAGTGCCCCGGCAGCGCCACCGCTGCACGGAACGCCATGCTTTGTGTTCGGCCGGTTGTATGCGCCCGCGCACTGCCCACATGTGCACCCATGATTTCTGGTGGGAAAAACTGCAAAAAACCACGCTGTATGGCCACCCGAGACATGGCGTCGATGCAATCACTGGTCCATACCCGGTGTGTGTGGCGCAGCACTGCGAAATCGATGCGTCCACCTCCACCAGAGCAGCTTTCGATCTCCACTTCGGGGTGGGCCTTGCGTATCCGGTCAAACAACGCATAGGCTGCATGCACCTGCGCACGATAACCCGCTGTGCCATCGTGCAGACCGGCCGTGGTCAAGTCCCGGTTGTGATCCCATTTGATATACCTGATGGGCTGCGCTGAAAGCAGCGCATCGATCTTGCCGAAAAGATAGTCACTGACTTCAGGACGCGAGATATCGAGCACGAGCTGGTTACGTGCAGTAATCAGCGGGCGCCCCGCCAATTGCAACGCCCAGTCAGGATGTGCACGGTACAGATCGCTGTCCGGATTGATCATTTCCGGCTCGAACCACAGGCCAAACTCCATGCCCAAGTCGTTGACATGCGCCACCAGATCCCCCAGGCCCTGCGGGAACTTTGTTTCATCCGGCCACCAGTCTCCCAATGCCGCCCGGTCATGGTGTCGTCCATGGAACCAACCATCATCCAACACAAAGCGCTCTACCCCCACGCCCGCTGCAGCCGTGGCCAGAGCCTTGACTTTCTCAGGGTACACATCAAAGTAAAAGCCTTCCCAGGTGTTCAGATGCACCGGCCTCGGCCGCATCTGTCCACCTGGCCACTTCAGTCTTGAGCGCAACTCTGCATGGAAATTGGCCGCCAAACCATTGAGCCCCTGCATTGAGCAGCTGGCCACCAACTCTGGGGTCTGCAAAGTGGCGCCTGCCGCCAGCAAGCCTTCTCCGGGCGCAAGCCACTCGCCTAACTGCCATTGGTACTGGGCATCGTGCAACCACTCAATGGTTTGCTGGTGATTGCCTGACCACGCCAGATGAGCACCATAGACCAGCCCCGAACTATCTGTGGAGCCCTCCGTTGTGACCACCGCTCCCGGAAAGCAATCGTGCGACGTGCGACCTCGGCGACTTTCGCGTCGCCACATGCTTCGCGAGAGCCGATCGGTTTGAAGCAGGAATTCATGATTGTGTTGTCCTGCGTAAGAGCGCACACCCACGACCTGACCAGGCAAGAGTAAGGTGCCAGAAGCCAACCATTGCACATCAAGCGGCGATTGGCCCAGATTACGCAAAGCACTGCGCATGGTCAACACATCGCTGTGAGGATCCATGCGCAGATACACCGTCAGCTCTATCTGGGCCACCGGATCGGTCAGTACCACACGGACTGCTTGCTCTGGCTGCTCCCAATGCGCTTCACACTGCGTGAACGCTTGTGCAAACGCCTGTCCTTGGCGATGCGCCAGCAATGCACTTTGACCGAACCAGCCCACGCCAAAGCTGGGCACCAAAGTCAACGGCTGATCAAAGTCCAGCATGAACGATGGCAACGGCCGCGCATCTCGCAGCGCATGGGGTACCTGCCCTTTCAAGCCAGGCCCCCAATATCGCCAGATGGGTGCCTCGCCCGGTGGCAGCTCCAACACAAGACTGGTGCTGCGGCCGTGCAGGCACAAGCAGGATACGGACGGACTCATGGATCGGCCTTTCATGATGGATCGTGCAACGACATTCACACAGTTGACCAATTTGGTCCCTGGGTGCGCAATACTAACACGCGTTAGTATTTGTTGCACAGCCCAGCCATCGAAACTTTTCACAGCCATCGGCCGCTATAGTCCAAGCCTGACGCACACAAGGCATCCACGCTCCATGACACCCTCTCGCCCTCGCCCCCCTACCAGCGCACAAGTCGCGCTCAGGGCGGGTGTTTCACGCACCACGGTGTCCTTTGTACTTAATGGTGTGCGCAACCAGGGCATCAGCGACAGCACCTACACCAAAGTACTCGCTGTCGCTCGCGAAATGGGCTACCAGCCCAATGCGGCAGCACGCAGTCTCGCCAGCGGCTCTACCGGCACCGTGGCCCTGGTGATCCCCAAGGCATCGCATCTGTGTGTCGATGCTTTTTTAGCCCTGCTTGTCGCCACACTGAACGAAGAATGCCATCACCACGGTCTCAAGATGCTGATCGAGTCCACCGACGAAGAAGGGCGTGAGCCCGGCGCTTTCATGAGTCTGGTTCGCGAGCGAAGCATCGATGGTTTGATCGTTGCCAACTTGCGAACCTCAGAGCACGAACACCTGGAACACATCCGTGAGGCCGGTATTCCGCTGGTGGCTTTAACTTCCCGCCCCAACGAACTGAAGGACATCTACACCCTGTGCAGCGACACATCGGCATACGCACAAATTGCGGTCAACCACCTGATTGGGCTGGGCCATGAAAAGATTGCCTACATCAGCTATGCCCAGCCCGAGTTTGACTCTGTGCATGAACGTGAGACAGGATGGCAAACAGCCCTGCGCCAGGCCGGTCTGACGCCTGATCCTGCCCTGGTGGAATACGCCGATATCAGTGCCCAAAGCGGCTACGATGCCGCTCGCCGCCTGCTTGCCCGTGGCGTGAAATTTACCGGCCTCTTCGCTGGCAATGACACCATAGCATTCGGTATCGCGCGGGCACTTCATGAGGCTCAGCTGCGCATCCCCGACGATGTGGCCTTGGTGGGTTACGACGACATCCCACTGGCCGCCTTTGCACACCCACCGCTGACCACCATGCGCACCGATCCTGTGGGTCAGGCCAAAGCGGCACTGCAACTTCTTTTGGCCCAATTCCGTGGCGATACACCCGCCATTGATGTACAACACAAAATGGCCTCGCGCTTGATCGTTCGCGCCTCTTGCGGCAGCCAGGCACCCAACAGGCGCTAAGCACCACTGACAATCGACCACAACTGCGTGTGTGTGCACATATTCTGTTGCAGCATGAAAAAAGGGTGGGCCCCGGAAGGCCCACCCTGCTTCGAAAGACTCGGATGTTGATCAGAACTTGTAGCGCAAAGTGGCGCTGACTGTACGACCAGTTTCGACACCTGCCCCCCAGTAATTGCCACTGATCTGGCCAGCGGTGCTGGACGGATACAGCTTGTTGAACAGGTTGTTCACGTTCAACGAACCAATCATGCCATTGCCAAAGTCGTAGTTGACGAATGCACTGACGATGTAGTGACCACCCACAGATGCCGTGTTGGCATCGTTGAGGTACATCTTGCCTACGCCACGGAAGCTTGCACCAACCACAGCATCACCCAAGGCGTAGCGTGGAGAAATCGTGTAGCGCCACTTGGCAGAACCTGCGGGAGTTTTACCCAGGTAGGTGCTGCTGGCTGTATTCTTTGTGAACGACTCGTCGCTGTAAACAGCGTTGGCATTCACAGCGAAATTGCCAAAGGAAACGCCAGACTCGAATTCAACACCATCAGCCTTGTAGCCCAGTTCACGCAGGTACGGGCCATCACGCTGGATGTTGCGTGTGGGATCGTAGTCGAACTCTTTGGTCGTCGAGTGGAAGTAGGTGGCCGACAAAGCGTAACGCCCAGAACCCAGGTTGCCACGGGTTTTGGTACCAAATTCCAGCTGCGCCACAGGAGCCACAGCAACATCACCCGCACCCGCAGCCAAACCGCCGTAGGCGTTGAAGTTGTTGGTGGTGGTCAGCAGTCGGTCAGAGATGGCGCGGTGGCCCAGGCTGTAGCGGCCAAACACGCTGGCGTCTTTGTTCAGACGGTAATTGGCACCCACCGAGTAGTTGTTGTAGTTAAGTTTATAGTCAGCCAGGATGCGGTTGGTGGCCAGGGTGGTCGTCAAACCATTGACGACAGGACCTGGAGCGCCCACATCGGCATAACCATAGCCTCGGAAGCTTTCATTTCGAATACCCGCATCCAGATCCCAGTTTCCTGTTTCCAGATTCAAGCCGAGGTAGGGTGCAGTGGTCGTGAACTGCTCGTTGATGTTCTTGGCACTGTCAGCGCCCCAGCTGTTGTTGTAGCCTGTCAGGCCTTGGTTCGTCAGCGCTGCATTGTTGGCGTCGTAGACATCGATCACAGCACCGTTGTAAGCTGCTTCAACCACGCGTGTGCTGATGCTCCACTTCTGCACCACGTTTTGGCGCGAGTAGAACAGACCAGCTTTGGCATTGAGCTTGCTGCCGTTATCCAGATTGAACGCTTTGCTGACAGAGAAATCGTTCACAAAGTTGCCCATGTCGGGCGTCTGAACATTGATGGCGCCACCTGTCGACACCAGACCAGCGGCCAGGTTTGCATCGGTCACGACAGCGCCAGCCTGGGGACCATTGAGGTATTTTGCATAAGAAGCACCGGCAATGCCGCCCAGAGCACTGCTGAGCGTCTTGACGTCCCAGAATTGTGTCTGGAACGCGCCTGCATTTTGTGAAACCCGGAACTTGTTATCGACGGTGAAACCGTTGTTGAGTTCGTTGTGGAACTCAAAACCCACGGACTTGGACTTGGATGTAATGCCGTTGGTCAACGAAGACGAGCTGATCTGCCCGGTTACAGGATCCATCGCAGGGAAAGAACTGTTGAACTTCGAATATTGCGAGTCATACAGGCCATTGAATCCACGAGCAAGACCGAAGCCGGACAGGACACCATTGTTGGAGGCGGCCGTCAGGAACGTCTGGGGCGTTGTCGGGGCATGCTCGTCCAGTGCTTTCAGGTTCAAGCGGACATAGCCCTTGGTGCCATTGAATTCCTTGGTGAAATTGGCCTTGACTTGATAGCCATGCAGCGCGCCGGGAGCGGCCTTGCGGGCACCTTCGCCGTCGCGGAAATAGCCACCCACATGGTAATAGGTGTCTTCGGAAAGACGACCGCCCTTGTCCAGATCCAAACGGGTTTCATCGTAGTTCAGACCACGGGTCAGACCAATCGAGCCACCAGCTTCTTTACCCGTCTTGCTCATGTAGTTGATCACGGCGCCCGGTGCATGCGATGCAAACACAGCAGATGAACCACCACGCAGGGTCTGGATGCTGTCGACATTGTTGTCAAAACGTGTCCAGTAGTCGTTGTTCGAGAACATCATGTCGCCGAACTGAACAGTGGGCAGCCCGTCTTCCTGGATCTGAACGTACTTAGAACCACCCGAAGAGATCGGCAGGCCACGAACGGAGATGTTGGCATTGCCGCCAGGGCCAGCAGTAGCTTCGGTACGGATACCAGGGATCAGCATCAGCACTTCTGCTTCAGTGCGCGCACCAAAATCCTTGACTGCATCCTGATCCACGTCGGTCACAGAAACCGAGCTGCGCATCTTGGATTTGGCTGTTGACGAACTGGTGACAACCACTTCGTCGAGTTTCAGGCTTTCTTGTGCATAGCCGACACCGGCGTGCATCACGGCTGCCACTGCAATGGCTACAGGCGTGTAGCGGGGCATTTTTTTCATGGTATCTCCTGGGATGGTGGATAGAACTAATAGGGATTAGCCCCATTAGAGATCGGAATTATTGAGATGCTTGCAATCGTTTGCATTCAGGACAAACCCTAAGGTGTTGTATTAATGTGACGCCGGCAACCAGAATTCGTTGAGCCTTGCCCGCCATTGCCCTTGCAGGTCGGAATCTGCCAATGAACTGGAGCGTTTTCAGGTTGCCATGCTGGTTATCTGATTGAGAAAGAAACCCCAAGCACGCAGCCATTTCTGCGCCAGAAACACCAATGCAAACGCTTTCAACATTTAAAACGATGAGCGGTTTGCTGCGCGTTGTTGACCTTCAGGCGCTGTCATTACTGGCAACCAGAGTACGGAGCCCCTGCGCCAGGCTCATGGCAAAGCTGAACAATACCGACGGATATAGTCCATGTGTGAAGGCATCGCATCTGACGCTTGGGCCATAGCCTGACGCAATTGTTTGAGGACGCTGTTGCCATCCATGCTGCGGTGGTTCAACAAGGGGTCATGGCGCTGAGGCATGTTTTGCTGCCCCAGATGCACAGCCAGCCAGCTGGGGGGGCCAAACAGGTCATAGCCGTCCACCACAATCCGGCCAAACCGCTTGAAATGCTCCATCTTGTAGGCCAAAGAATCTGGAATGCTCATGGTCGAGCAATAGCGCCACAGTGGTGCGTCATCCCGTGCGGTCAGTTTGTAGTGCAACACCAAGAAGTCACGAATGCGCTCGAATTCGGTGTTGCCGATGCGGTTGTATTCCTCACTAACCAAAGGATCGAAGTCACGGTCAGGAAACAACGCCAGCAGGCGCGAGATGCCCGACTGAACGAGGTGCAGGCTAGTCGATTCGAGGGGCTCCATGAAACCACTGGACAAACCCAGAGCCACCACGTTTTTGTTCCAAAATTTCTTGCGACGACCAGTCACGAAACGCAAAGGACGCGGTGTCGCCAGTGCCTTGCCATCGAGTCGCTGCAACAACAATGAGGCCGCCTCGTCCTCGCTCATGAACTGGCTGCAGAACACATAACCATTGCCGATGCGATGCTGCAAGGGAATGCGCCACTGCCAACCCGCCTCGCGCGCTGTAGAGCGGGTATAGGGCAACGGATCGCCTGCAGACTCACAGGGGACCGCCATGGCCCGATCACAGGGCAACCAGTGCGACCAGTCCTCGTACCCCGTTTGCAGAGCCTCTTCGATGAGCAAGCCACGGAAACCGGAGCAATCGATGAACAAGTCGCCTTCGATTTCACGGCCATCAGCCAAGCGCAGCTTGCGGACAAATCCATCGCCCTCACGAAGGACAACATCCACGATCTTGCCCTCTATCCGTTGCACGCCACGGTTTTCTGATACCTCTCGCAGGAATTTGGCATAAAGACCCGCATCGAAATGGTAGGCGTAGTCGAACATCGACATCACCGAGCGTGGGTCGTTTTGAGGCTTGTCGAACTTGCCCTTGCTGGCAGCAGCCCAGGCCATCGAATATTCATCGATTGATGGCATGTTTGGCTGCAGCAGTTGCTGACGCAACCAGTATTGATGCATGGGTGCGAAATCAAATTGAATTCCATGCGGACCAAACTGGTGAAAATAGGTTTTCCCCAACTGTGCCCAGTCGACAAACTGGATGCCCAGCTTAAAGGTGGCCTGGGTACGACGCATGAACTCGAATTCATCGAGCCCCATCACTTTGTTGAGTGTCTTGATCGGTGGAATGGTCGCCTCGCCTACCCCCACCGTGCCAATTTCATCGGATTCGATCAACTGGATGCTGCAAGCACGTTCGAGCGCGTTGGACAAGGCGGCGGCCGCCATCCAACCGGATGACCCTCCCCCGACAATCACGACCTTGCGAATCTGACGGTTGGCATCCTGCATATCAAACCTCTTTTGCATCCTGTACGCGTGTTCAGTTCAAACTGAACTGCTGCTCGCCCGATGAGGCACTGTAGCGGACAACACCCGTACAAGCCTTCAGATCCACCTCCAGCGTGATCCAAGCCGAATCAGCTTGCCAACTCAAACTTAATTGATGCTCGGCAGGCGCGCTGTGACCGAAAGCGCCGTCGAACGCCTGGTGCGTATTGCGTAAGCGGATCAGCTCAATCAGCTTTTGTACCACCGGCTTGCCCAGATCGTTGAGTACTTCTTCTCGTGAGAAATAATGGCGATTGATATCCCGACCGACCTTGGTGCACTCGAGCAGCGCCATGTCATTTTCTCCAGCCAATAGACCCACGTAATACACCTGTGGAATACCCGGCACGAAGAACTGGATGGCACGCGCAATCAGGTAAGCTGAATCGCTGCGCCCCAACGCATCGTAGAAGGTGCAGTTGACCTGATACAGGTCTAGGTTGGACGCTGCAGCCCCTGTGGCCTTGCGACTTTGCCCTTGGGAATTGCGGTGCATGCGCTCGACCAGTTCATCGAGCTCATGGGGTGGCACCAGGCCGGGGCTGCCCTCGCGGTCTCCCGCATCTGCTCCGATGTCAATGATGCCGATACCATCGTGCGTATCAAGCACTGTGACCGCATTGTTCGGGCGCTGTGCCAGCCAGTTGCGTAAGGGGGCACTGCGTCCAAATTCAAGCGCGTGCAACACCAGCGGAGGCAAAGCGAAGTCGTAAACCCAATCTACCTTCTGAGCGATCTCAATCTGACGCTTGTAATACGAGTGGATTTCCACCAGAACTTCCAGACCCAATTCACGCGCACGGGCCGCAAACTGACCAATGAACTCAAAGGTCTCGGGCATCATGAAGCAGTTCTTGCCAGCTTTCTTGATCGCATACCCCACCGCATCGAGCCGCACCATGGTCACGCCACTGTCGGCCAGGGATTGGAGGATCGAATCCAGGTAGGCCTGACCAGCCGGGTGGTGAACATCGATGTCAATTTGCTGTGGCGTGAAGGTGGTCCACAACAGGCGCCGCTCCCCATTGGCCAACGTGCCAACCGTAAACGGCATGCCAGGTCGCGGGCGATAAACCGTCAACAGCTCCTGCTCGGTTGCACCATTCGGGAACACCGAGCTCATGGTCAGAAACAATCCATCGTAGACAGAAGCCGCGCCCTTGGCAGAGTAATCCTGAAACTGCGGCGATTCGCTGGACATGTGGTTCACGATGACATCAGCCATCACATCCACCTCACGTGAAAGCGCCTTGATGTGCGACCAGTCCCCCAGCCGCTCATCCACACGGGTGTGATCGACTGGATCAAAGCCCGCATCGGCACCATCAATCTTGTGGAAAAAAGGCAGCAAGTGCACGCCACCGAAGACGCCCTTGAGCGAGCCTGTCAGCAGTTGCCGCAATTGCGTGAGATCCTCTCCCCCGAAACGGTCGACGTATGTAATCAGTTGAACCTTGTTTTTCATTTTTTCAAATAGCAGTAAACGGCAATCCAATCAGTGCGCAACAGGCGCGGACGAGACCTGAACTTCCGACGATGCATTCACTTTCACGCGCAATGTGGCCAGTGCAGCCAGCACCATCAGCACGCCTGCGGCCATCAGGACCTGCCGGGGGTCGCCACCGAACACCGGGTGATAGAGACGATTGATGAGGAAGCCCCCCAGCATCAACGGGATGACGATCAGCATGTTGAAAATGCCCATGTACACGCCCGTGCGCTCGGGCGGAACACTGCGCGCCAACATCACATAGGGGTTGGCCATGATGCTGCCCCAGCCCAAGCCGATGCCAATGGCTGGAATGAACAGCCACAACTGCGAGCCCATTTGCGGCATGGTCAGCATGCCCAAACCCGACAAGACCAGGCAGACCGCATGCACCCGCGTTGCGCCCCAGCGTCGCGTGAACCCCACCATCGCGAGTGCACCCACAAAAGACACCGTATTGAAGAAGGCCCCCACCTGGCCGTTGATCAGCACCGCCTCCACAAAGCCTTCGGTCCCCGCCTCGGACGAGCCGAAAAGTGCGCGTGCAATCGCGTAGGTCACGTATTGCCAATACCAACCCATCGCAGTCCACTGAAACAGCTTCATCCAGACCATCTGCCGCATGGGCATCGGCATTTCTCGTACGGCATCCCAAATTTCGCGCAGTGTTGCCCCCAGACCTTGCTGCTTCTGACGCAATTGCTGCATCTGAGCCTCATTCAAAGGCAGCTCAGGTACCTTGAGGATGGAGTACAGGATCGTGCTCAGAGAGAGCACAGCACCAATCACGAATGACCAAAAAATGAATTGCGGAATATGGTTATCCCCAACCGCCTCCTTGCTCATACCCAACCAGACCAGCACGCTGGGCGACAGGTACGCCAGCATCTGCGCCAAGCCCGTGAAGGCACTCTGCATGCTGTAACCCAAAGAATGCTGATCCTTGGGCAAGCGGTCGCCGACATATGCCCGGTACGGCTCCATGGTGACGTTGTTGGCGGCATCCAGAATCCACAGCAGGCTGGCCGCCATCCAGAGGGCCGAACTGAACGGCATGGCCAGCAGACTCAGGGAACAGAAAATCGCACCAATCAGGAAATAGGGTGTTCGACGTCCCCAACGGGATGTCGTTCGATCACTCATGGCCCCCACAATCGGCTGCACAAGCAAGCCCGTCACAGGCCCCGCCAAGGACAGCAAGGGCAGCGAAGCCTCGTCCGCCCCCAGATAGCTGTAAATCGGTCCCATGCTGCTTTGTTGCAATCCAAAACTGAATTGCAACCCCAGAAAGCCGAGGTTCATCTGAACGATTTGTCTGAGGCTGAGATGCGGCGGCGATGTGGACAAAGATGCTGTGTTCATGAGAGGAAGCTTTCCGGTCCCGATCGCGCCGGGACTTTCGAAATCTATACGATTATGCAATCGTTTGCAATTCCGGAAAAACCCTCATACCCCGCCCCACAGAGGGGTCCCGATTACCTCAACAACAACTGCCAGAGCTCAGCCACTTCAACCGCCCAGACATCGCCTTGCACCTTGAGCAGCTGCTGTCTTGCGGCCTCTTTCTGACCCAGCTTGTACAAGGCGATCGCATCGTGCAATCGCAGTTCGTGCTCGCGCCGCACCGAGCCCAGGGAGGCCGCCTTGGCGAAGGCCTCGTGTGCAGCAGCCCAGCTCTGGCGCGAAAGTTGGACCGACCCCAAGGAAGCCCAATCATTGCCATCCTTGGCGGACTTTTCAAGTTGCGGCAAGGCGCGATCATCCTCCAGCGCCTTTTTCTGGACTTCGGCACGCAATTTCTGGTGCGCTGCGGCCTGCTCACCCTTACCCAAAACACCCGAAGCAAAACCTTTGCCCAACACACGCTGCGCTTCTGCCGGCAAACCTGCCTTGAGGGCCAGGTTGGCCATTTCGATTTGGATATCCGGATCCTCCAAGTTGTCCGTTTCCTCCAGCAGCCTGTACAAGTCCAGCTCCAGCCGAGCGTTGAAGCCCGGCTGATTGGCCAGCCGCCCCACTGCATCCTCCCAGTACGCCTTGGAGGGATACAGCGCCAGCAGTTTTTTGAGGGCCTGTACATACCCCTTGTCGTCCTTGAGGTGCTTGTAGGCCACGGCCATGAGGCGCAGCTCCTGCTCAGCGGTCTTGAATTGGGACTGCGCATCCAGCACCAGTTTCTTGTGCATCTCCTCAATGACCTGCCGGTGCTCCCCTTGCAAAGACAAAGTCTGCACCAGCACGGAACGAATGACAGGCTTGGGGCCACCATCGTTCAGATAAGCGCGCGCCCACTTGGCCACACGGGCGAGGTCCTTCTTTTTTTGCGCAGCTGCCACCAGGGCTTCCTGCATGGACAAGCGGTCCTTGGACTCCAGACTGACACTGTCCAGCACCTCTTCCAGCGCTTCAATGGTGACGTCCCAGTGCTGGAGGGCGTTGGCGGCAGCGGCACGGCTGCGCAGGACAGTCAGTCGCTCATAAGGTGTCAGCTGTGACACAGCCATCGCCTCATTAGCCAGTTTCAACGCCAACTCGTACTGCTTAGAACCAAACGCTTCTTGCGCCGCCAGCAAAGGCTTTTGAACCTCCTGACGCAAGGTGGCCGGCGCAGGCGTCTGTGCCATTGCATGGGTCAAGGCCATCACAAGCCAGGCCGCCACAAGGGCACGGGGATAAGCGTCACGCAATGCAATCCATTTCATAATTAACTCCAATCGAGCTGGAATTGTCACCAGATTCCGTGAACAGACAAGTCGCGAATCCCGATTTGGTAACCGGATTGAACCCCATTGACCGTCATTTGCGCAGACACTTGCATGTGCAATAACAGGTCTCACCCATCAAAAAATCAATAAAAAGACACCATTTCATAAAGATTCTTTGCCATCCAGATTGAACTATTGCGCTTCAACAGATTCACTGTGAGACATACGACATGACATCTTTCCTTGCGAGACGCCCCCGCTTGCGCCCGCTTTTTGGCGCGTTGGTCGCCGCAGTCATTGGCGGGCTGGGTCCAGTTTCAGCTTTTGCAATCGAAATCACCATCACCTGCGGTCCTGGAGGGAGCGACGTGGAGTTCTGCCTCAGGCACGCTCAGGCCTGGGCCAACCAGACCGGGCATACCGTTCGCAACTTTTCACCCCCCGGGGGGTTTGGTGAAAAAATCGCGCTTTATCGTCAACTGTTCGCCGCCAAATCAAGCGATGTAGATGTCCTGATCGTTGATGGAACCTGGCCTGGCATCCTGAAAGATCACTTGACCGATCTGAAGACCTACAGCCAAGGGCGGGAGAAACAGCATTTCCCGGCCATGGTGGCGAACAACACGGTCAATGGCCGTTTGCTCGCCATGCCCTGGTTCACCGACTCGGGGCTTCTGTACTACCGCAAGGACTTGCTGGCCCAGTACAGCGAGTCGGTCCCCACCACCTGGGCAGAGATGACGCGGACGGCACAAAAAATCCAGGCTGCCGAACGCCACAAAGGACATCAGGACTTTCATGGTTTCGTGTTTCAGGGAAAAGCCTACGAAGCGCTGACTTGCTTCACGCTGGAACTGGTGGGGGGGCATGGCGGCGGCACGATCATGGATGCTGAGGGGCTCATTTCCATCAACAACCCGCAAGCGGCCAGGGCATTGGATTTGGCCGCCTCCTGGATCGGCACCATTTCACCCGTAGGGGTTCTGAACTACGAGGAAGAAGAGGCTCGGGGCGTGTTCCAGAACGCCAATGCTTTGTTCATGCGCAACTGGCCCTATGCATGGGCCCTTATGGAAAAGGACGACAGCCCAGTCAAAGGCAAAGTGGGCATCGCCAAGCTGCCAGGTCAACCCAGCACGGCGGCATTGGGGGGCTGGCAACTGGCAGTTTCCAAATACAGCCAGAACCCTGCGGTCGCAGCCGATCTGGTGATGTACATGACCAGCGCCAAAGTGCAAAAAGCCCGCGCGATCGGCAATTCGCTCAACCCCACCTTGCCTGAGCTCTACAAGGACAAGGATGTCGTTGCGGCCAATGCGTTCATGGCCAACCTGTCGGAAGTGTTTGCCAACAGCGTGGCAAGACCGGCCACCCTGACAGGGCTGAAGTACCCCCAAGTCAGCCAGAGCATTTTCAACACCACGCATGAAGTGCTGTCCGGGCGCGCCACCGGCGAAGAAGCCGTCAAGAGACTTGAGCAGCGTCTCAAAAAAATCCGTCGCAAGCACTGGTGAGCCCCATGAATTCAAGAACACACACTGCCTGGTTGTTCCTCACCCCCATGATCGTGCTCATGCTGATCGTGGCAGTGTGGCCATTGGCTCGATCCATCTGGTTCAGCTTCACCGACACCAACATCAATGACATTGCCGCCGGTCAATGGGTCGGCCTTGAAAACTATTTTGGCGAATACGGACTGTTCTTCAACCCCAACGACGAGCAAGGTTTTTGGGCAGGAGACTGGGGCATCTCGATCCGAAACACCTTCAGTTTTGCCGCGGTCTCCGTTGTCCTTGAGACACTGACCGGCCTGGGCGTGGCCCTGCTGCTCAACCAGGACTTCAAAGGCCGGGCGCTGGTGCGCACTGCAGTACTGGTGCCTTGGGCTATCCCGACCATCGTCTCGGCAAAGATGTGGGGCTGGATGCTCAACGACCAGTTTGGTGTGATCAACACTTTGCTGCTCAATGCCGGACTGATCGGCAGCAAGATTGCCTGGACCGCCGAGCCCTCTTACGCACTGTGGACCGTGGTACTGGTCGACGTCTGGAAAACCACACCTTTCATGGCACTGCTGGTTCTGGCCGCATTGCAGACTGTGCCCAAGGACTGCTACGAGGCAGCCCGCGTGGACGGCGTCCATCCCTTACGCGTGTTCTGGCGCATCACCTTGCCTTTGATTCGACAGCCCTTGATGGTGGCCATCGTTTTCCGCCTACTCGATTCCTTGCGTGTGTTTGACCTGATTTATGTGCTGACCTCCAATGGCAGCAGCACCATCAGCATGTCGGGCTTTGTGCGTCGCGAAATGGTGGAGTACGGGAACATGGGCTTTGGTTCGGCAGCCTCCACGTCCCTGTTCCTGATCATCATGCTCACCGCAGTGATCTTCTTGCGCTTGACCCGCGTGAAACTGGCGGAGGACCAATCATGAAGCAGCGCTCCACTCTGGCATCGGTACTTCTGTACCTGATCTCGGCCTTTGTCGTGATCTTGTCGCTTTACCCATTTATCTATGCCATTTCGACATCGCTCAAAACAGGCAATGCCCTGTTCACTTCGGATCTGTTCCCGAGCAACGCCGACCTGCGCAATTACCGGGCTTTGTTTGAAGGAGTGCAACCCTTTGGCAAAAGCCTGGTCAACTCCATTGCGGTCTCATTCTTCACCGTGGCGTTTGCCATGCTGATGGGCATCACGGCAGCTTATGCCCTCGGACGTATCCGCTTCAAAGGCAAGGGCCTGCTTCTGGTGAGCCTGCTGGGCGTATCCATGTTCCCGCAGGTGGCGGTGCTCTCAGGCATGTTCGAACTGATCCAGTCGCTGGGCCTGTACAACAAGGTGCTGGGATTGGTTGTCCCCTACACCATCTTCACGCTGCCTTTCACAGTGTGGATCTTGACCACTTTCATGCGCGAATTGCCCGGCGAACTCGAAGAAGCCGCCATCATGGACGGGTGTGGACCGCTGCGCATCATCTTCCAGGTGTTCATGCCACTTTTGTGGCCTGCATTGGTGTCGACCGGGCTGCTGGCCTTCATCGGTGCCTGGAACGAATTCATGTTCGCGCTGACTTTTGTGGTCAGCGACACCGAGCGCACAGTCCCCGTGGCCATATCGCTCATTGCAGGGGCTACGGCGTTTGAAATCCCCTGGGGAACCATCATGGCCGGTTCGGTGATCGTCACCGTGCCGCTTCTGCTGCTGGTGTTTTTTTTCCAGAAACGCATCGTGTCCGGTCTGACGGCGGGCGCGGTCAAAGGCTGATCACTGAGTCCATCTCCATGAGCAAAGCACCCAACAACAACTGGTGGCGCGGTGGCGTCATCTACCAAATCTATCCCCGCTCTTTTGCCGACAGCAACAGCGACGGTGTGGGCGATCTGCCGGGCATCACCGCCAGGCTGGGCCATGTAGCCAGCCTGGGCGTGGACGCGATCTGGTTATCGCCTTTCTTCAAAAGTCCAATGAAGGACTTTGGCTACGACGTCAGCGACTACTGCGATGTCGATCCGCTGTTCGGCACGCTGGACGACTTCCACACCCTGGTGCAGACCGCACACGCCAAGGGCCTGAAGGTCGTGATCGACCAGGTGCTCTCGCACACCTCGGACCAGCACCCCTGGTTCGTGGAGAGCCGGGCCTCCCAAACCAACCCCAAGGCCGACTGGTATGTGTGGGCCGACGCCAAAGACGACGGCAACCCACCCAACAACTGGTTGAGTGTGTTCGGTGGCAGCTCCTGGCAGTGGGACACCCGCCGCAAGCAGTACTACCTGCACAACTTCCTGGCCAGTCAGCCTGACCTGAACTTCCACAACCCTGAAGTGGTCGACGCCATTCTGGGCACGGTCAAGTTCTGGCTGGAGCTGGGTGTGGACGGCTACCGGCTGGACACTGCACCGTTTTATTTCCATGACAAGGAACTGCGCAACAACCCGGGCCGTGGTGGCACCAAGGAAGGCGACAACACCGTGTCGGACGTCAACCCCTACGGCTGGCAATGGCACGTGTACGACAAGGAACGGCCAGAGAACCTCGAATTCTTCAAGAAGCTGCGCGCCCTGGTCGACCAGTACCCGAACACCACCATGGTGGGCGAGATCGGCACCGACGACAGCATTGCCACCATGGCCGCCTACACCAGCGGCGGTGACAAGCTGCACATGGCCTACAGCTTTGACCTGCTGGGCAAGGATTCGAGCGCGCCTTACCTGCACGGCCTGATGCAGAAGTTTGCCGACAAAAGCCAGGGCGGCTGGCCGTCCTGGGCGCTGGCCAACCACGATGTGGAGCGGGTCGGCTCGCGCTGGGGTGGCCCCGAGCGCAACCTGCAAAAGTTGCGCCTGGCAGCGGCTTTCCAGATGTGCCTGCGCGGCTCCCCTTGTCTGTACCAGGGCGACGAGCTGGGCCTGCCCGAGGCCGACATTGCCTTTGAGAACCTGCAGGACCCGCCAGGCATCGCCATGTGGCCCGAATACAAAGGCCGCGACGGCTGCCGCACGCCCATGCCCTGGGTGAGCCAGGCCGCCGACATCGGCTTTGGTGATGGCCACACCAAGGCCTGGCTGCCCTACACCGAGGCCTACCGCCCGCTGGCCGTGGACGTGCAGGACCAGGACGCGGGTTCGCACCTGAACTTCTACCGTCAGCTGCTGCAATGGCGCCGCACACAACCGGCGCTCATCCATGGCGAGCAAACCCTGCTGCCCGTGCACCCGCAAGTCATGGCCTTTGTGCGCGAGCACGCGGGTCAGCGCGTGCTGTGCGCGTTCAACTTCAGCGACCAAGCGGCCACGCTGCCACTGACCACTGAGATGCAGCCCGCACAGGTGCTGGCCCTGCCCGGCCTCACGGGCAGTCGTCTCGAAGGCCAAGCTCTGGCCTTCGAGCCGTTTGGCGGCCTGATCGTGCAACTGGCCTGAACCGGCCCCACAGAAACACACACCGTGCTGGAGAAACCCGATGTCCCGCATCGAATTCAAGAACATCTGCAAACGCTATGCACCGCATTTGCCGATGACCATCCACAACGCCAACCTGATCATCGAGCATGGCGAGTTCTGCGTGTTTGTCGGCCCCTCAGGCTGCGGCAAATCCACCCTGCTGCGCATGGTCGCGGGCCTGGAAGACATCAGCTCGGGTGACCTGCTGATCGGCGATCAGCGCGTGAACGACCTGCCCCCCGCCCAGCGCGGCGTGGCCATGGTGTTTCAGAGTTACGCGCTCTATCCGCACATGACCGTGGGCGAAAACATGGCCTTTGGCCTGCGCGTGCTGGGCTCGGACAAAGCCGAGATCGACCGCAAGGTGAAGGAAGCCGCTGAAATTTTGCAGTTGACCCCACTGCTCGACCGCTTGCCCAAAGCCCTGTCGGGAGGCCAGCGCCAACGCGTGGCGATTGGCCGTGCCATCGTCAAGCAACCCAAGGTCTTCCTGTTTGACGAACCGCTGTCCAACCTGGACGCCGCCCTGCGCGTGCAGACGCGCCTGGAGATCGCCAAGCTGCACAAGGACATGGGCTCGGCCAGCATGATCTATGTGACGCACGACCAGGTCGAGGCCATGACACTGGCCAACAAGATTGTGCTGCTGCACACGGGCGCGCTCATTCAAGAGCGCGGCAGCGTGGCCCAGGTCGGCACGCCCATGAACCTGTACCACCGCCCAGCCAGCCTGTTCGTGGCCGAATTCATCGGCTCGCCCAAGATGAACCTGCTACAAGGCACTTTGCGGAGCGCCGATGCCAGCCACGCCAGCGTGGACGTGGGGGGCCAGACGATCGGCGTGGCCGTCGATGCGCGTCACCTGAAAACCGGCGAGTCGGTGCAAGTGGGCATCCGCCCCGAGCACATCCCCTTGGGGAGTGAAGGTGCGGGCACAGGCGTGAGCGCCAGCCTGCAGCACATCGAGCGCCTGGGTGACTCATCGCTTTTGTACGTTCAGATCCCGGGGCAGTCGATCGCCACTGTCAAGGTCGAAGGCAGCGCTTCGCTCGCCGCAGGCCCGGCACTGACGCTGCGCCTGGCGCCCGATCAGCTGCACCTTTTCGACAGCCAGGGCATCGCTTGCCACCGCACCGTAGAACTTCCCGAGTAATGCCCCCCACCACCCATGCCTTCATCTGACCTCCGTTGGTGGAAAAACAGCACCGTCTACCAGATTTACCCGCGCAGCTTTTGCGACAGCAACGGTGACGGCATCGGTGACATCCCGGGCATCACCAGCAAGCTCGACCACCTGAAAACCCTGGGTGTGGACGTGGTCTGGCTCTCGCCCGTGTACCAGTCGCCCAACGACGACAACGGTTACGACATCAGTGACTACCGCGCCATCATGGGCGAGTTCGGCACCATGGCCGACTTCGACGCCATGCTCGCAGGCATGACCGAGCGCGGCATCGCGCTGATGATGGACCTGGTGGTCAACCACACCTCTGACGAGCATGAATGGTTCCGTCAGGCACGGTCTTCGCGCGACAACCCCTACCACGACTACTACATCTGGCAGGCGCCCGTGGATGGCCGTGAGCCCACCAACTGGGAGTCGGTTTTCAGTGGTTCAGCCTGGACCTTCAATGAGGCTACGGGCGAGTACTACCTGCACTTGTTCTCACCCAAGCAGCCCGACCTGAACTGGGAGAACCCCAAGGTGCGCGCCGAGGTCTACGACTTGATGCACTTCTGGTTCAAGAAAGGCGTGCGCGGCTTTCGCATGGATGTGATCAACCTGATCTCCAAGCCCTGGCTGAGCCATGGCACTTTGCCTGATGCGCCCATGGTGCAAAACAGCTTTTTCCAACCAGCCATCGACATGGTCAAGCACGGTCCGCGCTTTATGGAGTTCATGCGCGAAATGCGCCGCGAAGTGCTGGACCATTACGACAGCATCACCGTGGGTGAAGCCCCTTGCGCCACCGTGCAGGAAGCACGCGACATCACGCACCCCGAGACCGGGGCTCTGGACATGGTGTTCCAGTTCGAACACATGGACCTGGACTGCCAGCGTGGCAAAGGCAAATGGGCGCTCAAGGCCCTGCAGCTGCCCGAGCTCAAAACCAGCCTGAGCCGCTGGCAAAGCGGCCTGCACGGCCAGGGCTGGAACAGCCTGTACTGGAACAACCACGACCAGCCGCGCATCGTCTCGCGCTTTGGCGACGACAGCCCGGCCTACCGCGAACGCTCGGCCAAGATGCTGGCCACCTGCCTGCACCTGATGCAGGGCACACCCTACGTTTACCAGGGCGAAGAGCTGGGCATGACCAATGTGGCCTGGCCCACCATCGAGCACTACCAGGACATCGAAACCCGCAATATGTACCGTTTGGCCACACAGGAGCGTGGGCAGTCCGCTGCGCGGGTAATGCACAGCATCCACGCCAAGGGCCGCGACAACGCCCGCACGCCCATGCAGTGGACGGCGCACAAGCACGGTGGCTTCAGCAGCGGCACGCCCTGGCTGGCCGTCAACGACAACCACACCCACCTCAACGCCGAAGCGGCGCTGGCCGATCCGAACTCGGTGTTTCACCACTACCGCCAATTGATCGCCTTGCGCAAGCGGCACGCTGTGCTGGTGCATGGCCGTTACCAGCTGCTGCTGCCCGCACACCCCCATCTGTTTGCCTACCTGCGTGGCGATGGCGAGCAACGTCTGCTGGTGCTGTGCAATTTCAGCGGCCAGTTCCAGCGTCTGCCGCTGGCCCAATTGCCCAGCCTGAAAGGGGCCGTACCACTGATCGGCAATTTGCCTTTTGACGACTGGCAAATGGCTTCAGACACCCTGGCCGCCTGGGAAGCCCGGGCTTACTGGCTGAGCGCATGATCCAAATCGGATTGCGCCTAGTGTTGATTTTCATGTTCACCCTGATGACCTCTTCTGCAGCCTCCGCCGAGACACAAGCCCCCATCCTGGCAACACCGCAATACCGTCCAGGCCACCACTTCACGCCTGCGCAAGCGTGGATGAACGATCCCAACGGCCTGTTGTTTCACAAAGGCACCTGGCATCTGTTCTTTCAGCACTACCCGCACGCCATGACCTGGGGGCCCATGCACTGGGGCCACGCCACCAGCCAGGATTTGATGACCTGGGACGAACAGCCCATTGCGCTGGAACCTGACGCACTGGGCATGATCTTTTCGGGCAGCGCCGTGATCGATGCGCACAACACCTCGGGCCTGGGCGAGCCCGGCCAGGCACCCTGGGTGGCCATCTTCACCCACCACGACGCCGAGGCCGAACAAGCCGACCGCAGCGACTTTCAACACCAAAGCCTGGCCTTCAGCCTGGATGAAGGACGCACCTGGCACAAATACGCAGGCAACCCGGTGCTGCCCAACCCAGGACTGAAGAACCTGCGTGATCCCAAAGTGTTTTGGCACGCAGCCACTTCACGCTGGGTCATGAGTCTGGCCGCTGGTGACCGCATCGCCTTCTACACATCACCCAACCTCAAAGACTGGACACTGCAAAGCCGCTTCGGCCAGGACGTGGGCGCCCATGGCGGCGTGTGGGAATGCCCGGACCTGATCGAGCTGACGCTGGACGACCAGCAGCACTGGGTGCTGATCGTGAGCCTGATGCCCGGTGGCCCTAACGGCGGCTCGGCCACGCAGTACTTTGTGGGCGACTTTGACGGGGCACACTTCACCCCATACGACACGCACACCCGCTGGCTGGACCACGGCCCCGACAACTACGCAGGTGTGACCTGGCACAACACAGCGCCGCGCACCGTGTTCATCGGCTGGATGAGCAACTGGACCTACGCCAAGGACCTGCCCACCTCCCCCTGGCGCAGCGCCATGACCTTGCCGCGCGAATTGGCCTTGCAACGCGTGGGCGGACAACTGCACCTGAGCACCCGCCCGGCGCAGGAAGTTTTGCAGCGACTGACCAAGCAAGCAACGACTGTTGCATCGCTGGCCTCAGACCAGCCTCTGCCGGGTGATGCAGTGCGCGAAGCCGATGGCCGTTTTGCCATCGAACTGAAAGCACCCAGCCTGCAGGACTTCACGCTGACCCTGAGCAACGATGCGGGTGACGCCCTGCACATCGGCTACGACACCGCCAGCCGCAGCTACTGGATCGACCGCACCCAGGCCGGCCTGAGCGACTTCAACACCGACTTTGCAACACGGCACGCCGCGCCGCGCATCTCGAATGCCCCGCAAGCGCAGGTTTCCCTGTTCTTTGACCGCAGCTCGGTCGAGCTGTTTGCCGACCAGGGCCTGACCAGCATGACCAGCCTGCACTTTCCACGGCAGCCCTGGTCGCAGTGGCGTATCCAAGCCTCGGGGGCAATGGGTGAGGGCACGCTGCAGTTGCAGCGCATCCAGTGAACACGTCTGCCTTGTGAATTTCAAGGCAGACCTGCCCCATCGGTTACCTGGCGATTACTCGGTGTTTTTTCCGGTTTTCATACTTTCAAAGTGAATTCGCTGAAGAAATTTGCCAATGGCAAGCCACATCCCACCGAAGACTGAAAGGGTTTCCCCCTAAGCATTTCATAGAAATTTCATACCAAACTATCCACAAGAAATCGTTTGCATGAAATGTCACAAGAACTTTTCCGCCCCGAAGTGATGCAAGAGCGCCAAGCCACTTGGCTGGGCAGCATTCGCCTTGGGCACAACCCTCGGTTCAGCGCTGTGGCCGCTTTGGCTTTGCTGCTGGCGGGTTGTTTGGTCACGTTTGCAGTTTGGGGCCAGGTGGCACGCAAAGCCCGCGTCCCCGGGGTGCTCATGCCCGCGCAAGGCACGGTGCAGCTCAGCGCCAATGCTGCTGGGGTATTCAACGAGCAACTCGTCCAAGAAGGCGAGCACGTCACTGCCGGACAAGCCCTGTTTGTGCTGGGCACCGACCGCCCCACGACCGAAGGCTCAGCGGCCGTGCTGCTTGCAGCGCATTTGGCTCAGCGCCGCACCACCCTCGAGGCGGAACGCGCAGCCCGCATTCAGCAAACCCGCCAAAGAGAGACGGCCCTGCAAGACCGCATCCGGGCGCTGGACCACGAGATCGGTCAAGCCCAACAAGAAGCCCTGCTGGCCAGCCGCCGCGTGGCGCTGGCCCAAAAAACCCTGGACCGCTACCAGCAAATGGCGCACGAGGGATTTGTGTCAGACATCCAGGCCCAAAACAAGCATGAAGAGTTGATCGACCTGCAAGCACGGGTGGAAAGCACCCAACGCAATGCCGCCACACTGCAACGCGAGCAACAAAGCCTGCACGCCGAGCGGCAGGCCAACCAACGGCAACTGAACATCGACCTGGCTCAGTTAGACCGCGCATTGGTGAGCCTGGTGCAAGAAGGCACGGAAAACCAGTCTCGCAAAACCATCGTCATCACAGCACCCCAGTCAGGCGTGGTGTCTGCGCTGCATTTGCCCAAAGGCGCATCGGCGCAGGCCGGGCAAACTGTCGCCACCTTGGTGCCGCTGGAGATCCAGGCAAACACCCACGAGCGCGCCATCACCGCGCTGCAAGCCCATCTGTATGCCCCCAGCCGCACAGCGGGTTTCGTCAAGCCAGGGCAAACCGTGTGGATGCGCTATGGCGCCTACCCCTACCAAAAGTTTGGCCTGGCCCAAGGCCGGGTGCAAAGCATCAGCGCCACACCCACGGCCCCGCAAGACCTGCCCAGCGGCCAAAGCGCGGCACTGCAAGCGGCCGCCCAAACGCAAGAGCCGCTGTACCGCATCCAGCTGCAACTTGGCGAGCAAAGCATCACCGCCTATGGCGAAAGCCTGCCCCTCAAACCCGGTATGACGCTCGAAGCCGATGTGGTGCAGGACAAACGAGCCGTGTGGGAATGGGTTTTTGAGCCGCTGCTGGCTGCGCAGCAAAAAGTGAAGGTTCTGTGATCGGTATGGCCATGCATGGGGTATGGCTGGCTGAATGCGGAAACAAAGTAGAAGCAATGAAAATTTTGGTAACCATTTTTCAGAAAAAAGAGGTCATGCCTGAAGACGATCAAACTCAGCAGGGAGGTCAGATCGAACTGACAGAGGAAGAGACTATGTTTGTCTCGGGTGCTGGGCAATGGACATGCCAAAACTGGTCATGCACATATAGCTGGTAACCATGCAACAGCCATGAGACTCGTCTCATGGCTCACAAAAAAATGCAAAAATTAATTTCATTTATTATATTCTCGCTATTTTCACCAACGATATTTAGCGCCGATATAAAATCAACCACGCATGGCTTAGAAATCTCTGGAGAGATAAAACCCGGGGATATTATTGAATTCAAAAAACAAGTCAACAGCATCCAAAACAACATCATAATCCTGAACTCTCCGGGCGGCGACTCAAAATCAGCCATTCAGATAGGGATGGAAATATCAAAACACTCCTTTGCAGTCGTTGTCAATAATATTTGTGCTTCATCTTGCGCAAACTACTTGTTTCCAGCCGGAAAATGGAAAATCATAGCCGAAGGTGGAATTTTAATTTGGCATGGTAGCTACGCCTCAGAATGTTCGCATACAGCACATAAAATTGACTCATCAACAGCAACAAAAAAAGAGGTTGATGAATACAAAAAAACAATAAAAGAACTGCAAACTCTAAATGAGCACTACTATAGAAAAATAAATGTTAATCCAAGAATCACCTGCCTAACAGAAAATATAAAAGCAGCCGCAGACGCAATCACTCCAAACTCAAGTGGATTCACTTTAACAACCGAGGCAATAAAGCTCTTTGGAGTAAAAAACTTAGTTGATTTCAGGAGAACCTACATCAGACCAGACATGGAGGGTCATGTAGCAATCGTAAACGAAAATATGATTATCGAAAATATTGAAGAAAATAATAGGCTTCGTCAAACAAGATAATTTAATTGCTCAGCTTTAAACACCAATTGATTTAAAATTCAACACCCATATTGCCACACCAAAATGAAGACATTAACACACTCAATAGTCATTGGAACGTTAAATGAAATAATCATGATGACAATATTTAGCCACAACCTAAATTTATATAGGATAATTATATTTTCCGCATCATCATACTTTGCACTCCACACCTTCAAATATATTGGCAACCGGAAATAAATTACACCCAATAAGGACAGAGCCGCACAATCATAATGAACGACGTTCACTTCCCGAGGAATTTTCAACGTACATCAAAACAATTTGGCTAGCGAAAATAGTCCCCCCCCAATAATCTCCGCTATTTTTAAATTAGAACAATTTCGATATACTGATTTTATTAGTCCCGCCTTATTAATCGTACTCAAAAAAATACCAGCAAAAATGATTAGCAGATATAACGCCATATGATTGCAAATAATATCCAACTGACATGGGTGCTGGATCGTGCTGTTTCACAGCCCGCACAAAAGGCTCCTCTCACATTCGTTGCCAATTTTAGAAAAATGGTAGCACGCCAATGGCAACAACTTGCCATTGGAGCGTGGCATTTTCGTTTTAGCCGATATGGCCAGCTTTGTGCCGCAGCCCATGTCTGCCAGTTGGGCAAAGCACATCTGGCGCAGGCGCTCAAGGAAGGACCGGACTTATTGACCGGTATGGATTGCGCGATCAGCGCGGCAGATCAGCCTCGCCAATTGGTTTTGATGGACTTTTGGTGCGAGCCTGGGCAAGGCAAAGCGTTCATTGAACACTTGCGCGACCAACTCAAGCCCCAGCACGAAAGCATCGTTTACTTCCGCATCAAAAACGGCAAGCGCATCGCCAAGATGCTCACGCGCAACGATGCCACCACCTTCATGCGCCGCAGCCAAGCCGCTCGCGTGGATGAGGGCATCCCGTTTTTGCAAACCGCCGCTGCCCGAGACTTTTACTTGCCCACCTACAACACGCAAATGGCCTTTGCCCAACGTGTGGGAGAAATGGCCTTGCTCAAGGTCATGCTGGGTTTGCTGCAGCCTGTGGAGGGCGAAGTGTTGTACGGCGGTGTGCCTGTGCGCCAACTGGGCATGGCCAATGTGCGGCGCAAGGTGGGCACGGTGATGCAGGAAGACGTGCTGCTCACTGGCAGCATAGCCGACAACATCGCTTTTTTTGAAATGGCCCCCGATCAGCAGCGCATCGAGGCTTGCGGCCAGCTGGCGCAACTGCACCAGGACATTGTGCGCATGCCCATGGGCTACTAGACGCTGGTGGGGGAGCTGGGCTCGGGCTTGAGTGGTGGGCAAAAGCAGCGCTTGCTGCTGGCGCGGGCGCTGTACAAGCAGCCATCCATCCTGGCACTGGACGAGGCCACCAGCCACCTGGACATGGGCAACGAGCAAGCGGTCAATGCGGTGCTGGCCCAAATGCCGGTCACGCGCATTGTGATCGCGCACCGACCAGAGACGATTGCGAGTGCGCAGAGGAAGTTGGCGATGACGCCTGAAGGTCTGGTCGACATGCCTCAACTGCAGATTCAAGAACCCAACACTACATCAGGGAGGACAACATGAAATTTCGACACAAGTCATGGTGGCGTTCAGGCTTGCTGGCTTGCGGCTTTTGCCTGCTGAGCTTGCCCAGTGGAGCCCAACAGGCGCCCACGCCATCCGTTTTCACGCCAATCGCTACATTCATCCGTGACCACACCCATTACAAGCTGCAAGTCGATGGCCGCTACACCATGGACAAAGACATGGAGTTGCGGCTCAACACGCAGCAAGCGACTCAGCAAATGGGGCAATTTCCCCTCGCATTCAGTACCAGCCTGCAGTCTGTCGATGTGCTGGAGGCTTACACCATCACGCCGGAAGGCCAACGCGTGGATGTGCGAGCTGACAGCATCCGCGAGCAGTTGTTCCCGGCCAGTAGCGGTGCGCCCATGTTCGATGACCGACGCGTCAAGACGGTGGTGTTCCCGTCGCTGACCGTGGGGGCACGTCTGGTCATGCGCACCCGCATGACCATGAAGGAGCCACTGTTTCCGGGCCAGATGTTTGAGTTCACCGGAGCGTTCCCGCCCTTTGACCGGCAGTCTTTTGAAGTCAGTGTGCAGGCCCCTGCGGACATGAAGCTCAAGCTGACCCCCAACCAAATGCAAGGTGGTGAAGTGAAGTCCGACGATCCCGCCGTGCGCCGCTGGCGTTGGCATCAGTCCAATCTGCCTGCTCAGGTGCCTGAGATGGCTGCTGCCAGCGCCCATGGCAACATCCCTCATGTGGCTTTGACCACCTTTGACAGCGATGCCCAGATTGCCCAAGCCTATTGGAGCCGGGCACAGGACAAAGTCAAAGTCACCGCTGACGTGCAAAAGTTGGCCGATAAGCTCACCCAAGGCATCTCTGATCGCCGGGCACAAGCCGAGGTGCTTTACCGCTGGGTCAGCAAAAACATCCGTTATGTGGCCATTTACCTGGGTTTTGGTGGCGTCGTTCCACACACCGCAGACGAAGTGCTCCAGGCCGGTTATGGGGACTGCAAAGACAAATCAGCCTTGCTGTCGGCCTTGCTTGCGGCCAAAGGCATTGCCAGCCAGGCCGTGCTCGTCAATGCCACGGATGTGTATTGGTTGCCTGCACAGCCCATGCCCACCACAGTGTTCAACCACCTGATCACTTACCTGCCTGAATGGGATTTGTTTGTCGACCCAACGCCCGGCAAGGCATCGTTTGGCGTTTTATCGTCCACGCTGGCAGGCAAGAAAGCACTGGTTCTGGGACAAGGTGATCAAGCCACCACGCTCAAAACACTGCCCCTGAACCAGCCCGAGCAGGACTTTGTTTTCATCAAGTCGGAGATGACGCTGGGCAGCGACGGCAAGGTCAATGGCAGCAGCGAGATTCAAAGCAGTGGCAGTCTGGACTTGCTGGCGCGCAGTGTAATGGCATCGCTGCCACCAGGGATGGAGTCGCAAATCGCCAGCAATCTGATGTCCATGAGTGGTCAGCAAGGAACCGGAAACATTCGACACTACGGCGCCGAAGACACAGACAAACCGTTCAAGTACACCACCTATTTCACACTGCCAGACCTTGTGCAACTGCCCGGCCCAGGGGCCATGGCCGTGCCTGTAGGCTTGCCCGGCCTGGTGCATTTGGCTGGCGTCTTCCGGCCACTGGCTTTGACCGAGCGACGCACACCACTGGTTTTTTCTGGCGGACGCATCACCGAGCACATCACACTCAAACTGCCAACCGACATGCCCATTCAGAAATTGCCCGCACCTGCGAAATTCAGCAACGAGCTGGCCAGCTACGAGTCCAGCATGGCGCAACAAGGGCAGGTCATTCACATCAAGCGCCAACTCGATGTTCGGCTCCTAGGCCCCACCGTCAGCGGCAAGGACTATCAGACGCTGCGGCAAACAGCCATGCAAGTGGTGCGCGACCTGCGCAGCCAATTGATCTACTGAGTTACTCCATCCGACAGGCATGGCCCTGTCGGACATCGGTGCATGCAGCTCATGTCAGAATCCGCGCACTGACGACGACTGACTCGCCTTGCGGCTCTGCATGAACACCACCGAAATTTTCCTGATCGCGATGACGATCATCTTCACCGTGCCCTACCTGATCTGGCGGCTGGGGCGCACCGACCATTACGCGCCGCTGGTGGTGGTGCAGATCATCACCGGCATCCTGCTGGGACCTGGCATCCTGGGCCGCCTGTTTCCAGATTACTACAGCTTCGTGTTCAACCCGGCGGTAGTGCAGTCGCTCAACGGCATCGCCTGGTGGGCGGTGATGCTGTTCGTGTTCATCGCCGGCATTGAGCTGGACTTGAGCCAAGCCTGGGTGCACCGCCGCGAGAGCAGCATCACGTCAGGTCTGGCACTGGGCATACCGCTGCTCTTTGGCTGCGGCGCAGCTGCGCTCATGCTGATGCACAGCGGCTGGATCGGGCCACAAGCCCTGACCTGGCAATTCGTGCTGGGCATTGGCATGGCCTGCGCCGTGACGGCCTTGCCAATCCTGATTTTGCTGATGGAGAAGATGGCCATCCTGCGTCAGCCGCTGGGTCAACGCATCCTGCGCTACGCCAGCCTGGACGACATCGCCATCTGGGGGGTGCTGGCCTTGATCCTGATGGACTGGGCGCGGGTGGGCAAGCAGGCCTTCTTTTTGCTGGCGTTTGCCGGATTGAGCGTGGTGTTCCGAAAGCTCATGGCCGCGCTGGCCGAACGAGACCGCTGGTTCGCATCGCTGGTCTGGTTGGCCCTGTGTGCCTTTGGAGCCGACTGGTCCGGTTTGCATTACATGGTGGGGGCATTTTTGGCCGGGGCCATCATGGACGCGCACTGGTTCAACCAGGAGCGCATGGACATGCTGCGCCACCATGTGTTGCTGGTGATGATGCCCGTGTTCTTCTTGAGCACCGGCCTTCGCACCAACTGGGCGGTGGGCGGTGAAGCCGTGTTCGTGGCGGCCGCCTTGCTGCTGGCGGCCTCGGTCTCGGGCAAGCTGGCGGGCGTCCACCTGGCGGGCAAGATCCTGAAGTGGCCAGCGGGCGAAGCCTCGGTCATTGGCTGGCTGCTGCAGACCAAGGCCTTGATCATGATCATTTTTGCCAACGTGCTGCTCGACAAGCAAATCATCACCAACGAAGCGTTTACGGCTTTGCTGTTGATGGCTGTGGCCAGCACCATGCTGACCATCCCGGTGGTGACGCCCAAGCTGGCCCGGATGAAAGACTTGCTGACCCGCAGCGCCTGAACGGCCACTCAGTACCCGGCTGGTGTCTGTGCCTTGATGCGGGCATGGGTCTTTCGTGCATGGGGCACCCAACCCTGGGTCAACCAGCGCCGCCACATCAAAAGGCCACGTATCCACTCGTCGGCCGCATACGCCACCCACACCCCAGCCAGGCCCCAGCCCCAGTGCACACCCAACAGCCAGCTGCCCCCGGCCAGCACCACGGCCATGGAGCCGGCACCGGCATAAAAGGGGTAACGTGAATCGCCTGTGGCGCGCAGCGCCCCGATCACGATCAGGTTGAAGGTGCGCCCCGTCTCCAGCAGGATGGACAGCCAAAGAAGTCGGCTGCCTTCTTGCAGGATGTTCGGATCCTGCGTGAACAGGCGCAGCAACCATGGCCCCGCCAGCGCCATCGCGCACGCTACCAGCAGTGTCATGCCAAAGCCGATCTTTTGCGCCTTGCGCACCAGGTCATGCGCCTGCCGCAATTGGCGCGCTCCGATCAGATGCCCTACCACCATCTCGGCGGTGATGCCGATGGCCACGCCGCTGATGAGGATACACATGTTGAACTGCAGCACATAGGCCTGCGTGGCCAGCGCCTGCGTGCCCAGCACGCCGACAGCGGCCACACTGACCATGAAGGCCAGCTCCCAGGCCAGGTTTTCTGCGGCGCCCGGCAAGCCGATGTGCAGCACGGGCAAGAGCTGCGCACGGCGCACCCGCCACCAATCCCCCCATCCGGGGCGCAAGCCCAGGCGCAAGCGCCACAGCCACAAATGCAGCACCATGCCCACGATGCGGCTGACGATGACCGCCAGCGCGAAACCGGGCAAGCCCCAGCCTGGCCAAGCGCCCCAGCCGTGCATCAGCGGCCAGGCCGATGCCAGGTGCGTGAGGTGCATCAGCACCATCACCAACAGCGTGTCGCGGTTGCGCAGGTGCGCCCGCATGACCCCGGCCATGCAGGCGTTCCAGGCGTCCAGCAGCAAGGCCAGGGCCAGACACTGCAGAAACGGCGCCGCCAGCACCAGCACATCGGGTGGGGCGTTGAGCAGTTTCAGCAAGGGCACGGCACCCACGGCGGCCAGGAAGGCCGCAAGCCCGCCCATCCAGGTGCCCGAAGCCAGCGCGGCTCGGGCCACACGGTCGGCTTCATGGCGGTGTCCGGCGCCCAGGTTCTGCGTGATGACCACGCTCACCCCTGCGCCCACCAGGCGAAAGATCATGAACAGCAGGCCAAACAGGTGGTTGGTCAGTGCAAAACTGCCACCTGCCGCGTCCGAAATGCGCGAAGCCAGCGTGGTGCCCACCATGCCCACCAGCATGCCCAGAGACAACTCGATGAACAGCGGCAACACCAGGGCGCGGATGTCGGCGGTCTTGAAATTGGATACGCGACTCATGCACTCGTCTCTAATGACCTTGGCACGATTTTCTATGAACAGATGCCATTGAAATGGCATGGGCTAAGTTCATTTTGGGTACAAATTCAAAAGAAGCTTCTCTGCCCATGAATACAATGAGCAAACACCGGCCACCTCCTACGCCGTCCCCATTCTCCCCATGACATCCACTTACATCCTGACCCTTTCCTGCCCCGACCGCACCGGCATCGTGCATGCCGTTTCAGGCTTCTTGCTGGAGCGTGGCGGCAACATCGAAGAGGCCGCGCAGTACAACGACCACGATACCGGCCTGTTCTTCATGCGTGTTCAGTTTGCCTGCGGCATGGACGCCGCCGAGCTGCGGCAGCAATGGGGGGCGTTTGCCCAGGGTTTTGCCATGGACTGGCAGCTGCACGCCACCAGCCAGCCCATGCGCACCGTCATCATGGTCAGCAAGGAAGGCCATTGCCTGAACGACCTGCTGTTCCGCTGGAAATCGGGCCTGCTGCCCCTGGACATCCGCGCCATCGTCAGCAACCACCGCGAGTTCTACCAGTTGGCCGCCAGCTACAACGTGCCTTTTCATCACATCCCGATGACCAAGGAGAACAAGGCCCAGGTCGAGGCAAAACAGTACGAGATCGTCCAGGCCGAAGGGGCTGAGCTGGTGGTACTGGCACGCTACATGCAGATCCTGTCGGATGACCTGTGCCGCAAGCTTTCGGGCAAGGCGATCAACATCCACCACAGCTTTTTGCCCAGCTTCAAGGGTGCCAAGCCCTACTACCAGGCGCACGACCGGGGCGTCAAATTGATTGGCGCCACGGCCCACTATGTGACGGCCGACCTGGACGAAGGCCCGATCATCGAGCAGGATGTGGCCCGCGTGGACCACAGCAAGACGGTGGAAGACCTGACGGCCCAGGGCCGCGACACCGAAAGCCAGGTGCTGGCCCGCGCCGTCAAGTGGCACAGCGAACACCGCGTGCTGCTCAACGGACACAAAACGGTGATCTTTAGATAAATGCCTTTGCGGGACGGATCTTTAGCGCTGTCCCCAACCGACCAGAAAGCGGCTTCATGAATCTGCGCATTCCACCCATCCAGTGCCTGCAGACTTTTGAAGCCCTGGCGCGCCTGCGCAGCGTCACGCAGGCGGCCGACGAGCTGTTTGTCACCCCTAGCGCTGTCAGCCACCGCGTCAAGCAACTCGAACAAATCATTGGTACCAAACTTTTTGGCCGCACCGATTTTTCGCTGACCACCGAGGGCATCGAATACCTGGCCCATGTGCGCGAAGGCCTGGCCTCGCTGCAGCGTTTTCCCTCGGCTGCTGCCGCGCCCGGTCGACGCAAGCTGCGACTGGCCGTCACGCCCACTTTTGCCCGTTCCATCCTCATGCCGCGCCTGCGGCACTTTTTCGAGGCCTATCCCGAAATCGACATCACGCTGCAGGTCAGCATTCCGCTTTTGGACGTGGTCGCCGAAGACGCCGACCTGACGGTGCGTTTTGGCACCGGGCGCTACGCCGACGTGGAGCACACCTGCCTGATCAAGGACGAGGTCACGCCCATGGCCTCGCCCGCTTGGGTACGCGAGAACGGCCCCTTCAAAACCCCAGAAGACCTTGAAGGCTTACCCCTGCTGCGCAGTCCGCTTGAACCCTGGCGCACTTGGTTTGCCGCCCACGACCTGGACTGGCCTGAGCCGGTAGAGGGTTCGTCCTTCAACGATGTGGGCCTGATGTGCGACGCCGCTGCCCAAGGCCTGGGCGTGGGCCTGGTGCGCCTGAAACTGGCAGCGCCCTGGCTCGAAAGCGGCCAGCTGGTGCACCTGTTCGAGCGCAACGTGCCCAGCCCGCACGCCCACTACCTGTGCTGGCGCGCGGGCACCATGGAGCGCTGGGAATGTGCCACCTTTGCCGAGTGGCTCAAAAGCGCCCTGAACTGAAAAGCCCGCTGGTTTTCACAGTGGCATCAAACTTTCTTCAATGCACCAGGACGCCGGCCGGCGTACAGTAGGGCCCCATGAACAGCCCCATCCCCTTTGACGCTGCAGCCGCCGCCGAGCGCGCCGCCCTGCAGCAGCGCGTGGTGCAGGCCCTGTCGCAGGCCTTGCCACAAGACGCCATCCTCTACACCCCCGAGGACACTACGCCCTACGAATGCGACGGTCTGACCGCCTACCGCGAACGTCCACTGGTGGTCGCCCTGCCCGAAACCGAAGCCCAGGTGCAAGCCGTGCTGCGCGAGTGCCATGCGCTGCAAGTGCCGGTGGTGGCGCGTGGCGCGGGCACCGGCCTGTCGGGCGGCGCCATGCCGCACCGCCTGGGGGTGACGCTGTCGATGGCGCGCTTCAACCAGATCCAGGCGGTGGACCCGGTCAGCCGCACGGCGGTGGTGCAGTGCGGCGTGCGCAACCTGGCCATCAGCGAGGCGGCTGCGCCTTATGGCCTGTACTACGCACCCGACCCGTCCAGCCAGATCGCCTGCACGATTGGCGGCAATGTGGCCGAAAACTCGGGCGGCGTGCACTGCCTCAAATACGGGCTGACGGTGCACAACGTGCTGAAAGTCAAAGGCTTCACCATCGAGGGCGATCCGATCGAGTTTGGCAGCGACGCGCTCGACGTCCCCGGCTACGACCTGCTGGCCGTGCTGGTGGGCAGCGAGGGCATGCTGGCCGTGACCACCGAAGTGACCGTCAAGCTGGTGCCCAAGCCCCTGCTGGCGCGCTGCATTATGGCCAGCTTTGACGATGTGCGCAAAGCCGGTGACGCGGTGGCCGCCGTGATCGCGGCCGGCATCATCCCGGCCGGCCTGGAGATGATGGACGGCCCGATGACCGCCGCCGTCGAAGACTTTGTGCACGCCGGCTACGACCTCAGCGCCGCCGCCATACTGCTGTGCGAGAGCGATGGCACGCCCGAAGAGGTGGAGGAAGAAATCGGCCGCATGAGTGAGGTGCTGCGCGGCTGCGGCGCGACCGCCATCACGGTGAGCCGTGACGAAGCCCAACGCCTGAAGTTCTGGAGCGGGCGCAAGAACGCGTTTCCGGCGTCTGGCCGCATCAGCCCCGATTACATGTGCATGGACTCGACCATCCCACGCAAGCGCCTGGCCGACATCCTGCAAGCTATTCAAGCGATGGAAGAAAAGTACGCGCTGCGCTGCCTGAACGTGTTTCACGCCGGTGACGGCAACCTGCACCCGCTGATCCTCTTTGATGCCAACGACCCCGACCAGCTGCACCGCTGCGAGCAGTTTGGCGCCGACATTCTGGAAACCAGCGTGGCCATGGGCGGCACCGTGACCGGCGAGCACGGCGTGGGCATCGAAAAAGTCAACAGCATGTGCGTGCAGTTTTCTGCCGAAGAAAACGAGCAGATGTTTGGGCTCAAGCGCGCCTTCGACCCGCACAGCCTGCTCAACCCCGGCAAGGTCATCCCGACCCTGCACCGCTGCGCCGAGTACGGCAAGATGCTGGTACGTGCCGGGCAGATCCAGCACCCGGACTTGCCGCGCTTTTAAGCGGCTGGGGGTGCCGGGTAGGCGCGACCGCCAAAAATTGCCGTGCCCACCCGCACCATGGTGCTCCCCGCGGCAATGGCCGCCTCCAGGTCGGCGGTCATGCCCATCGACAGGGTGTCCCACTGGGGCAGGTCCAGCTCAGCCTGGAGCTGCTGGAACAAGTCGGTGGCGCGGCGGTGCAGGACCACTTCGGCCTCGAAGCCGTCCACAGGGTCGGGGATGGTCATCAACCCGCGCAGCTCCAGGCCCGGCAAGGCCGCCACCGCACGGGCCAGCGCCAGCACCTCGGTCGGTTGCGCACCCGATTTGGTGGGGCCGCCGTCGGTGTTGACCTGCAGGCAGACCTGCAACGGCGGCAGGTGTGCGGGCCGCTGCTCGGACAGGCGCTGGGCGATCTTGAGCCGGTCCACGCTGTGCACCCAGTCAAAGTGCTCGGCCACCAGGCGGGTCTTGTTGCTTTGGATGGGGCCGATGCAATGCCACTGCAGTGGCAAGTCTTGCAGGACGGCAATCTTGTCCACGCCTTCTTGGATGTAGTTCTCGCCAAAGGCCGTCTGGCCAGCGGCATGGGCCTGGCGCACATCGTCGGCCGGAAAGGTCTTGGAAACAGCCAGCAGGCGCACGCTGCCGGGCGCCCGGCCCGCCGCCTGGCAGGCGCGTTCAATGCGCTCGCGCACGGTCTGGAGGTTTTCTGCGATCAGGGTCATATCCCCAAGGCTACCAAAGCTGGGCGCCCTTGCTGTTAAATTCTGGCCATTGTTCCACCTGCATCAAGGCAAACCCCCATGAGCAACATCGGTCAGAAATCCTACGAAGCCTGCCCCACCCAAAAAGTCGCCTTTCTGGGCCTGGGCGTGATGGGCTACCCCATGGCCGGCCACCTGGCCCGCGCCGGCCACCAGGTCACTGTCTACAACCGCAGCGCTGCCAAGGCCCAGGCCTGGCTGGCCGAGTGCCCCGGCAACGCCAGCGCCCCCACGCCACGCGAGGCGGCAGCCGGTGCCGACATCGTGTTCGCCTGCGTGGGCAACGACGACGACCTGCGCAGCGTGGTGCTGGGTCCGGACGGTGCTTTGGCCGGCATGAAGCCCGGCGCGGTGTTTGTGGACCACACCACCGCCTCGGCCAGTGTGGCGCGCGAGCTGGGCCACGCAGCCCAGCAGTTGGGCCTGCACTTCATTGACGCACCGGTCTCGGGGGGGCAGGCGGGCGCGGTCAATGGTGCGCTCACGGTCATGTGTGGCGGCGACGCGGCCATTTTTGACCAGGTCAAACCGGTGGCCATGGCGTTTTCACGCGCCTTCACCCTGATCGGCGAGTCAGGCGCTGGCCAGCTGGCCAAGATGGTCAACCAGATCTGCATCGCCGGTCTGGTGCAGGGCCTGTCCGAAGCCATCGCCTTCGGCCAGCACGCCGGGCTGGACATGAAACTGGTGCTGGACGTGATCGGCAAAGGAGCGGCCCAAAGCTGGCAAATGGACAACCGGGGCAAGACCATGGTGGACGACCAGTTCAACTTCGGCTTTGCGGTGGACTGGATGCGCAAGGACCTGGGCCTGGTGCTCGACGAGGCCAAGCGCAACGGCGCACGCCTGCCAGTGACCGCGCTGGTGGACCAGTTCTACGCCGATGTGCAAAAGATGGAAGGTGGCCGCTGGGACACCTCCAGCCTGATCAAACGCTTGCGCTGAGCCACCCTGCACACCCACAAAAAAAGCGACCTTCAAGGTCGCTTTTTCATGACGCGGGTCGTGCTCAGCGACCCAGTGGCGGCTGGCTCAGGCGCTGCAGTTCCTGCTCGGAAATTTCTTCGAACACCTTGACCACCTTGGCCACGCCGCTGGTGCTGCGGGCAATGTCGGTGGCGCGCTGGGCCTCACGGGCCGTCACACGCCCCATCAGGTAGACGACGCCGCGCTCGGTCACCACCTTGACTGCGCTGGCCTGCAGGTCTTTGGCATCGACAAAAGCGGCCTTGACCTGGCCAGAGGTGACCGCGTCCTTGGTGCGCTGCGACAGGCTGCTGGGTGCGCCAATGGCCAGATCGTTGACCACCTTGCCCACGTTTTCCTGGCTTTGGGCCAGCAGCGTGGCACGCGAGCGGTCGGCTTCGCTGCGCACTTCGCCTGTCAGCAGCACGCGGCGGTTGTAGCTGGTCACGTTCAGGTGAACGCGATCGCCCAGCTCCTTGTTCACAGCGTGGGCCACCTTGATTTCGATGGACTCGTCTTCGAGCTGGGCGCCCGAAGTGCGGCGGTCCACCGCCACCATACCGCCCATCACCGCGCTACCCACCACCAGGGGGGCGCAACCCGACAGCAGGCTGGCACCTGTCATGGCGGCCAGCAGAATTTTTTGCAGTTGAAGTTTCATCACATCGGCTCCTGTTCACCCAGCAACTGGGTATCGATTCCATCACACAAACAATGCAGCGCCAGTTGCTGCACCTCGCGCACGCGCGCGGCGCGCTCGTGGGGCACACACACATGCACATCCGTCTCTCGCAAGGCCCGGGCAACGGCGCCGCCAGTGCCACCGGTCATGGCCAACACTGTCATCTCGCGTTCGTGCGCAGCCTGAACGGCCAGCGCCAGAGGCACTTCTTCGCCGTGCGTGCTGATCAGCAGCAGCACATCACCGGCATACCCCAGGGCCTGCACCTGACGGGCCAGCGCGTCCTCGCCCGGCCAGGCCGTGGCCCAGACAGCATCGGCTCCCAATGTCAGCGCGGCCAGCCCAGGGCGTTCGCGCTCAAAACCGCCCACCAGCAAACTGCTGAGATACTGTGCCAGCGCCATGGAGGCGCCCAACCCGGCCACCAGCACCTTGCCACCACCGGTCACACTGGCCAGCAGGGCCTGCACGGCTGCATCGAGCGGCTTGGCCAGTGCCTCCGACACCTGGTAGTGCAGGTCGGCGCTGTCGATGAAATGCTGTTGAATCCGCAACTCTTGCATGGCGCGGATCATACCTGTGCGGCGTGACGGCTCTGCGGTGACGGCATGCAAGCCAGCACATCAGCCGTGACAGCATGTATGCGTCCAAGCCGTCTCCGGCACCGTCACCATGACCCGGCATCAAACGCTGCCTGCAACCACACCAGCCCCTCAGCCTCGATGAGCACCGCGTCAAAGCGCACCGGCGGCAAACGGCGCCAGCGCATCAGGTAATGCTGCGCCGCCCGCACGATGCGGGCCCGCTTGGCCGCACCGATGCTGGCGCCCGCGCCCCCATGGCTGGCGCGGCTGCGCTGGCGCACCTCGACAAAGACCACCGTGCCGTCCCCCGCCTGCATGATCAAGTCGATTTCGGCAGCACCTCGCCCTGGCATCCGATAATTGCGCCCGAGCAAACGCAGGCCCTGGTCCTGCAGCAACACCAGCGCCGCGTCTTCGGCAGCATCGCCACGGACCTTGGTACTGAGACGCTTTTCCCTGTCCCCCTGTTGGAGCATTGGCATGAATTCTTCCTCCCTGAGCAGCAGTTTCGCCCGTGCGTTGCAGGCGGCGCAGGACGCGGCTGGGGCGCAACAGCATCCAACGCGCACACTGTATGTGGTGGCCACCCCGATTGGCAACCTGGCCGACATCGGGCTGCGTGCCCTGCATGTGCTGGGGCTGGCCGACACCATTGCCTGCGAGGACACACGCCACACCCAGCAACTGCTGCGCGCCTATGGGCTGGAGCGCCCGGCCTTGCTGGCGGTACACCAGCACAACGAGGCCGAAGCGGCCCAGGCCGTGATCGAGCGGCTGGCCCAGGGCCAGCGCGTGGCCTATGTCAGCGATGCAGGCACCCCGGCCATCAGCGACCCGGGCGCACGCCTGGTGCAGGCGGTGCGTGCGGCAGGGTTCGGGGTCATGCCTTTGCCCGGCGCCAGCAGCGTGACCACCCTGCTCAGCGCCTCGGGCATGACGGGGGATGGCTTCGTATTCAGAGGCTTTTTGCCCAGCAAAAACCTGGAACGCGAACAGGCGGTGCAGGCCATGGCCCAGGAAAGCCGCGCAGTGGTGTTGCTCGAAGCCCCGCACCGCATCATGGCCCTGGCCCAAGCCCTGGCGGCATTGGGCGAGCGGCGCGTGACTGTGGGCCGCGAGCTGACCAAACAGTTCGAGCAAATCGAGACTCTGGACGCCGACAAGTTGCCCACCTGGTTGGCGAAAAAACCCGAACACCAGCGCGGCGAGTTTGTACTGGTGGTACATGACCAGCCAGTGGCCGCATCGTCGGGCGAGGGCGAACGCGTGCTGAAATGCCTGCTGCCCGAATTGCCGCTCAAAACGGCCGTCAAACTGGCGGCTGAAATTTCGGGCGAGCCGCGCAACGCGCTGTACGAGCGGGCGCTGGCTCTCAAACAGAGCGACTGAGGCTTAAATCTCGATCTTGGAGCCCAGTTCTACCACCGCGTTGGTGGGCAGGTTCAGGAACTCGGCGGCCGCGCTGGCGTTGTGGTGCATTTGCGCAAACAGTTTCTCACGCCAGGTGGCCATGCCGCCGCCAATGGTGGGGATGACGATGTCGCGCGACAGGAAGTAGCTGGTGTTCATCGCATCCATTGCATAGGTGATGCCCTGCAGCTCGGCCAGAGCCTTAGGCAGGTTGGGTTCGTCCTTGAAGCCAATGTTGACAATGACTTGCCAACATTCGTTGCCCAGCGCAGTCACGCTTAGCCGCTCGGCGTCTGCAATGCGCGGCACCTCGTGGCTGCGCACCGTAACAAACAGGTTTTGCTGGTGCAAGACCTTGTTGTGCTTGAGGTTGTGCAGCAGCGCATTGGGCACCACACCGGCTTCGGCCGTCATGAACACCGCCGTACCATCCACGCGGGTCGGCGGTGCAATGAAAACGGCCTGCAGAAAGTCATCCAGCTGCAGCGCGTCCGAGCGCAGGGACTCGTTGAGCAGGCGGCGGCCGTCATACCAGGTGAGCATGAGCAGGAACACTGCCCCACCGATCACCAGCGGGAACCAGCCGCCGTCCAGTAGCTTGAGCAAATTGGAAGCCCAGAAGGCCAGATCGACCACAAAGAAGAAGCCGGTGGCGCCAATGCACAGGGCCAGCGGCAGTTTCCAGGCGTAACGGATCACAAAAAAGGTCAGCACGGTGGTGATCAGCATGTCGGTACACACCGCAATGCCGTAGGCCGCCGCCAAGTTGCTGGACGATCTGAACATGCCTACCGCCAGCACAATGGCCACAAACAGGCCCCAGTTCACAAAAGGCATGTAGATCTGACCGGTGTCCGTTTCGCTGGTGTGCTGCACCTGCAGGCGCGGCAAAAAGCCCAACTGGATGACTTGCTTGGTGACACTGAAGGCACCCGAGATCAGGGCCTGCGACGCGATCACCGTGGCCATGGTGGCCAGGCCCACCAGCGGCACCAGCGCCCATTCGGGCGCCATCATGAAGAAGGGGTTCTTGACGGCTTCGGGCTCGGACAGCAGCAATGCACCTTGGCCAAAATAGTTGAGCGTGAGCGCCGGCATGACCACCGCGAACCAAGCCAGGCGGATCGGCTTCTTGCCAAAATGGCCCATGTCGGCGTAGAGCGCCTCGCCGCCGGTCACGCACAGCACCACCGCACCCAGAATGATGAAGGTGGTGCCAGTGTGGTTCCAGATGAAACTCAGCGCGTAATGCGGGCTGATGGCCCAGAGGATTTGCGGGTTGGTGGCGATATGCGACACCCCCAACAAGGCAATCACACCAAACCAAACCAGGGTGATGGGGCCAAAGAACTTGCCAATGCCTGCCGTGCCACGCTTTTGCACCCAGAACAGCACCAACAGGATCACCAGCGTGAGCGGGATCACCGCTTTCTTGAACGCAGGCGAGACGACCTCCAGCCCCTCCACCGCCGACAACACCGAGATGGCCGGCGTGATCACACCATCGCCATAAAACAGGCAGGTGCCAAAAATGCCGACCACAAGCAAGACCTTGCGCAACTCGGGTCGGTCCCGGACCGACTGCGAGGCCAGTGCCAGCATGGCCACCAGCCCGCCCTCGCCGTGGTTGTCGGCCTTGAGCACCAGCACCACGTATTTGACCGACACGATGGTGGTCAAGGTCCAGAAAAAGATGGACAGGATGCCGTAGATGTTGTCAGGCGTGAAGGGCACATGGCCCGAGCCAAACACTTCTTTCATGGCATACAGCACGCTGGTGCCGATGTCACCGTAAACCACGCCAATGGCACCCAGGGTCAGGGCGGCAAGAGAAGACTTCGTTGAGGACACAAAAAACAGCCTGACCCCAGGTCAGGCTCCAAAACACAGACGGTTGCCATTTTGCGCCCCCTTGCCGGGCCTGTCACGCCCGCTGCACAAAAAATGTTGCAGCGCAACAACCACCCTTTGGTCTTACTCGTAAACCTCGGCTTCGGGGTCGGTGGCTTCGAGCTCGTAGCTGGCGGCCAGCATGGCCAGACGGCCAATCACACCGTACATGTAGAAGCGGTTGGGCACGCTGGCCCCCGGTTTGACGCCCGGCTGAGGTAAGTGGGCGCTCTCTTCAAAGGCCAGCGGCACAAAACTGGCGCCCGGTGCGTTCAGGTTTTCGTCCACCCCGCGTTCTGCGTGCACGCGGTAGAACCCGCCCACCACATAGCGGTCCATCATGTAGACCACCGGCTCGGCGACGGCATCGTTCATGCGCTCGTGCGTGATCACGCCTTCCTGGATGATCACGTCGCTGACTTCCTGCCCGTCCTTGATGACGCTCATCTTGTTGCGTGTCTTGCGGTTGAGCTGGTCCAGATCGGACACATCGCGTACGGTCATGATGCCCATGCCATAAGTACCGTTGTCGGCCTTGACCACCACAAAGGGCTTTTCGTTGATGCCGTATTCCTTGTATTTGCGTTTGATTTTGGTCAGCAGCGCGTCCACATTGCTGCGCAAACACTCCAGGCCCGTGCCCTCGGCGAAATTGACTTCACCGCACTGGTTGAACATGGGGTTGATCAGCCAGGGGTCAATGCCCAGCATCTTGCCAAAGCGCTTGGCCACTTCTTCGTAGCTTTGGAAGTGGGTGCTCTTGCGGCGCACGCTCCAGCCGGCGTGCAACGGCGGCAGCAAAAACTGCTCGTGCAACTCTTCCAGAATGCCGGGCGCCCCGGCCGACAAATCGTTGTTGAGCAGGATGGTGCAGGGATCAAAGTCCCTGAGGCCCAGGCGACGCTTGCTGCGCACCACGGGCTCCAGGGTGATCGTCTCGCCATTGGGCAACGCAATCGCCGTCGTTTCCTTGATCTCGGGGTTGATCGAACCGATGCGCACATTCAGGCCCGCCATGCTGAAGATGCGCTGCAGCTGCATCACATTGCTCAGGTAGAAGGTGTTGCGGGTGTGGTTCTCGGGAATGATCAGCAAGTTACGGGCTTCGGGGCAGATCTTCTCGATCGCAGCCTGCGCGGCCTGCACCGCCAGCGGCAGCATGGCCGTGGTCAGGTTGTTCCAGCCTCCCGGAAACAAATTTGTGTCCACCGGTGCCAGCTTGAAGCCAGCATTGCGGATGTCCACCGAGGTGTAGATGGGCGGCGTGTGCTCCATCCATTCCAGACGGAACCAGCGCTCAATCGCCGGCATCGAGTCCAGGATGCGCTGCTCCAGTTCGTTGATGGGGCCGGTGAGGGCCGTGACAAGATGTGGAACCATTTCAAACCCTCACTTCACCTTCGCCCAGCACCACGTACTTGAGCGAAGTCAAACCTTCGATACCGACCGGGCCACGGGCGTGGAACTTGTCGGTGGAAATGCCGATTTCGGCCCCCAGACCATACTCGAAACCGTCGGCAAAGCGTGTGCTGGCGTTGACCATGACGCTGGCAGAGTCCACCTCGCGCAAAAAACGCTGCGCGTGCATGTGGTCACGCGTGAGGATGGCGTCGGTGTGGTGGCTGCTGTAGTGGTTGATGTGGGCGATCGCCTCGTCCAGCCCCGCCACCACCTTAACGCTGATGATGGGCGCCAGGTACTCCTCGAACCAGTCCTGCTCGGTGGCAGCTTTAAGCTGGGCGCCGGCCACGCGGGCCAGAATCTCCTGGGCCTCGGGGCAGCCGCGCATTTCCACCCCTTTGGCGGCGTAGACCGCGCCAATTTGCGGCAGAAACTCGGCGGCCACGCCACGCGCCACCAGCAGGCTTTCGCTGGCGTTGCACGGGCTGTACTTTTGCGTCTTGGCGTTGTCGGCCACTTTGACGGCCATGGCGATGTCGCAAGGGTCGTCCACATAGGTGTGGCAGTTGCCGTCCAGGTGCTTGATGACCGGCACCTTGGCCTCGGCACTGATGCGCTCGATCAGGCCCTTGCCACCGCGCGGGATGATCACGTCCACAAACTGCGGCATGGCGATCAGCTGGCCTACGGCGGCACGGTCGGTGGTCTGCACCAGCTGCACGGCGTCGACGGGCAGGCCCGCGTCCATCAAGGCCTGCTGCACCAGCCGGGCCAGCGCCTTGTTGGAGTCGATCGCCTCGGAGCCACCACGCAAGATGCAGGCGTTGCCGCTTTTGATGGACAGGCTGGCCGCTTCAATCGTCACATTGGGGCGGCTTTCGAAAATCATGCCGAACACACCGATCGGCACCCGCATCTGGCCCACACGGATGCCACTGGGTTGCTGTTTCATGCCGATGACCTCGCCGATCACATCGGGCATGGCCGCCAGCTGTTCGCAGCCCTGGGCGCAGGTTTCGAGCACCTTGGGCGTGAGTTGGAGGCGGTCCACCATGGGCTCGGCCAGGCCTGCGGCGCGGGCGCGCTCCAGGTCTTTGGCGTTGTCCACCTGCAATGCTTGAACGTTCTCGCGCAGCAAGGCGGCCAGGCGGCGCAGGGCATGGTTTTTGACGGCGGCAGAGGCTTTGGCCATCAGGGCCGAGGCCTGCTTGGCCTGCAGGCCCAGCGCCTGCATGTGCTCGGTGGTGTTCAGGGCGTTCATGCCCCGATTTTCGCAGATCAACGCACGATGCACATGCGTGCAAAGCGCAGGGCCAAACGGTGCAGAGCTTGCCAGCCGTCTTGCGGCCAGTCGGGCACTTTCAGACCTTTGACAATGCCGTCCACTTGGTGTGCCGACTGCAGCAGGTTGTTCAGACGGGCAGGCGACAGGCGCGGCAATACACGCTCGAAAAGACGCTCGCGCGGGCCCCAGATGCGCTGGGCCTTGAGCGCCATGGGCAAGGGTTGACCTCCGGCCATGGCGTCTTTGACGCGCTTGAGGGCGCGAATGTCTTCGGCCAGGGTGTAGTGCACCAGCACCTCGGCCTCGCCCTCGGCTTGCAGACCGTCGAGCATGCGCTGCACACGCGCCACCTGGCCAGACAACACCGCCTCGGAGAGCTTGAACACGTCGTAGCGCGCCACGTTCAACACCGCCGACTCCACCTGCGCCTGCGACAACTCACCCTGCGGGAACAGCAGGCCCAGTTTCTGGATTTCCTGGTGTGCGGCCAGCAAGTTGCCCTCCACCCGGTCGGCAAAGAACTGCAGTGTGCGCTGGCCTTGCTCGCCAGCGGCCACGTGCTGGCCTTGCTGCTGCAGGCGCTGGGCGATCCACTGCGGCAGGGCCACGCGCTCAATGGTGTCGAGCTGGATGCTCACGCCACCGTTGTCCAGGGCACCAAACCAGGCGCCCTTGCGGGTCGCAAAGTCCAGGCGCGGCAACATGAAAAGTGTCAGCGTCGAATCGTTGCCCTGCGCTTGCTCCACCAGCTGCTGGATGGCGGCACTGCCGTCTTTGCCCGGCTTGCCCGAGGGAATGCGGACTTCCACGATCTGCTTGTCGGCAAACAGGCTCAAACTGCCACCTGCGGCCAGCACCTCGCTCCAGTCAAAGTGGGCGCCTTGCACCGTGTGCACCGTGCGCTCGGTGTACCCCTGCTCGCGTGCGGCGGCCCGGATGGCGTCGGCCGCCTCTTGCATGAGCAGTGGCTCATCGCCGTGCAGGGTGTAGAGGCTGCGCAGGCCTTTTTGCAGGTGCGCACCCAATTGAGCCAGAGCCAGCTGCATGGGCTCAGCGCACCACAGGGGGTTTGACGCGCGAGAGGCGACGCACGATCTGCTGCACGATGTCGTTTTGCATGTCGCGGTAGAGCATGGCCTCTTCGATCTCTTTGGACAACGCCGCCGTTTCATTGAAGCTCAAGTCGCGCTGCTGGTACAGCTCCACCGGCTCGACCCACTCCACCCCGTCGGGGGTGCGCAGGCGAAATTTGACGGTCAGGCGCAGCTGCAGTTCGCGCACCTGGCCCGAGGCATTGGTACCCACCACCACGCGTTGGTGCTGTTCCTGCAAGATCTCGAGCACCACATCGGTCTGCTGCGCCTGGGGGGCATCGGTCAGCAGTTCGATCTTGCCCGTGCCCCGCAGCTGGCGACTGAGCTCAGCCCCCAGCGGGGTGGCAACAGAGAATCCAGCGAACAGGGTTTTGAAAGGGTAATCGCCCGTCTGGCGCAGCTGGAAGCCGCAGCCCGTCAATGCGGCGGCAGCCCCCAACACCCACAGACGACGTCGCACCACCTCAGGCCACCACGTTGACCAAACGACCCGGCACCACGATGACTTTTTTGGCCGCAGCGCCATTGGCCGCTTTGGCAAAGGCGTCGCTGGCCAGCGCGATCTGCTCGATCTGCGCCTTGTCGGCGCTGGCGGGCACCAGGATGCTGCCGCGCAGCTTGCCATTGACCTGCAGCATCAGCTCGATCTCGTCACGCTGCAGGGCAGACTCGTCCACCCCGGCCCAGGCCACGTCCAGCAGGTCGCCGCAGCAGGCGGCGTAACCCAGATCGGTCCAAAGCTCGTCGGTGATGTGCGGGCAGGCCGGGTAGAGCACGCGCAGCAGGATCGAGAAGCACTCGGCCAGCGCAGCGCAGTCTTCGGCACTGTCGTCCAGCTGGGCGTCTTCGAGCGTATTGAGCATCTTCATCACCGCCGAGACGACGGTGTTGTACTGCATGCGTTCGTAGTCGTAGTTGGCCTGCTTGAGCACGGTGTGGATATCGAGGCGCAGGGCCTTGGCGGCCTTGCCGAATGCCACGCTCTGGCTGCGGTCGACAGCGATGCCCTTCTTGAGCATAGCTTCGTTCTTGGCCGCGAAGTTCCACACGCGGCGCAGGAAGCGGTAGCTGCCCTCCACCGCCGCGTCGTTCCACTCCAGCGTGGCTTCGGGCGGCGCGGTGAACATGGTGTACAGGCGCGCGGTGTCGGCGCCGTATTTTTCGATCAGGTCCTGCGGATCGACGCCGTTGTTCTTGGACTTGGACATGGTGCCCACGCCCTCGTAGTCGATGGGCGTGCCCACAGGCAACAGGCCATCGCCGCTTTCAGCGGCGTTCTTGAGCCTGGCGCCGACGATCTTGCCGCCTTCATCGAGCACATGCTCGACATCGTGCGGCCAGAAGTAGTCCTTGCCGCCCTTGGCGGTGCGGCGCGAGTAGATGTGGTTGAGCACC
>JACCDH010097042.1_pt1 | contig 48683 bp, 45 predicted proteins | sample 7442481 | NCBI WGS metagenome assembly JACCDH01 (sample SAMN15323433, study PRJNA562643) | freshwater metagenome | isolation source: river surface water | place: USA:Blue River Watershed | collected 2017-08-15
ATTCTGGTGCATTAGGAAAAGCAGATGTTGGTATTGCTGTTTCAGAAGATGTATTTCGATTTACACCTTCTTCAGATGCAATTATTGAGGCTTCAAAATTGGCACAATTGGATCGTTTATTGAGCATTTCTAATTTCTCAAAAACGGTATTAAAAGTCTGTTTAGCCTTTTCTGTTTCATACAATATTGTCGGTTTAAGCTTTGCAATTTCAGGAAACTTAACTCCGCTGATAGCCGCTATTTTAATGCCAATCAGCTCGATTACAGTTGTTTTAATTAGTACTTTTTTAGTTTATTTAAAAAAATAGTTCTATCTTACATTGGCTCAATGAGAAACCACTATTTGAAAAACATGATAGAAATCAGTTTTTAGACTAACACCTATCATTCTTTTCTTTTGACAATCTCATGACATTTGTACTATGGGAATGATATACATAATGCTAATCGTAAGTTTAATCGTCGCGCTGTTCTTTTTAGCGTCGTTCTTTTGGGCAACAAAATCAGGGCAATTCGATGATGATTACACGCCTTCAGTAAGAATTCTCTTCGACGACGAAATAAGTCAAAAAACAAATCAAAAAACAAATAAACAATCAGATGGAAGTACAGAAGTTTAGTTACGACAATAAGATCGTAAGAAATTTTGCCTGGGCCACAATTATTTGGGGTATCACGGGTATGCTGGTCGGATTAATAATTGCATTGCAATTAGCTTTTCCGGAATTTTTTAATGATTACCTAGGATTCAGTTTCTTGTCCTTTGGTAGATTAAGACCATTGCATACCAATGCAGTGATTTTTGCATTCGTAGGGAATGGAATTTTCATGGGGGTTTATTACTCGTTACAACGCTTGTTAAAAACAAGAATGTGGAGTGATAAATTGAGTAATATCAACTTTTGGGGTTGGCAGTTTATCATTTTATGTGCTGTTGCAACCTTGCCTTTTGGTATCACTTCAGGTAAAGAATACGCTGAACTAGAGTGGTGGATCGATATCTTAATTACCTTACTTTGGGTAGTGTTCGGATTCAACATGTTCGCAACGATTTTAACGAGACGTGTAAAACACTTGTACGTTGCAATTTGGTTCTACATCGCAACATTTGTAACAGTTGCTATCTTACACATCTTTAACTCGTTTGAATTACCAGTATCTTTCTTGAAAAGTTACTCTTGGTACGCTGGAGTTCAAGATGCGCTTGTACAATGGTGGTACGGACATAATGCGGTGGCATTCTTCTTAACAACTCCTTATTTAGGTTTGATGTACTACTTTGTGCCGAAAGCTGCACAACGTCCAGTTTATTCATACCGCTTATCAATTATCCACTTTTGGGCATTGATCTTCATCTATATCTGGGCTGGACCTCACCACTTATTATATACTTCACTTCCTGATTGGGCACAAAGTTTAGGGGTTGTTTTCTCAGTGATGTTGATTGCTCCATCTTGGGGTGGTATGTTGAACGGTTTGTTAACAATGCGTGGAGCTTGGGACCGTGTTCGTGACGATGTAATGTTGAAATTCATGGTTGTTGCCTTAACATGTTACGGTATGGCAACCTTTGAAGGTCCATTGTTATCATTGAAAAATGTGAACATGTTGTCTCACTTTACAGATTGGACAATTGCTCACGTTCACGTTGGAGGTTTAGGATGGAATGGTATGATGACATTTGGTATGTTATACTGGTTATTCCCTAAATTATTCCGTGTTGAATTATACTCTAAAAAATTAGCGAACCAACACTTCTGGATTGCAACATTAGGTATCTTATTGTATGCAATTCCAATGTACATTGCTGGTTTCATGCAAGGTTTGATGTGGCAAGATTTCAATCCAGATGGAACGTTGGTAAATTCAGATTTCTTGAAAACAGTTGATGCTTTGCACCCATACTACATCCTACGTTCTATTGGTGGTCTATTGTTCATCGCTGGTGCAGTTATGATGTTCTATAACTTGATTAAAACTGCTAAAGCTGGAAACTTCTTGGCTAACGAAGAAGCAGAGGCAACAGTGACTAAAAACGCAAATGTAAAATTGAAAGAAGGTAAAGAATACTGGCACAGAAGTATTGAAAAACGCCCAATTCGTTTCATGATTGTAAGTATCGTAGTTGTTGCGATTGGTGGTTTGGTTGAAATTATCCCAACGATGATTGTGAAAAGCAACGTTCCAACAATCTCTAGTGTGAAACCATACACGCCACTTGAATTACAAGGTCGTGACATGTATATCCGTGAGGGATGTTACAACTGTCACTCTCAAATGGTTCGTCCATTGCGTTTTGAAACTGCACGTTACGGTGAGTATTCTAAATCAGGTGAATTTGTTTACGATCACCCGTTCCAATGGGGTTCTAAACGTACAGGTCCAGATTTAGCTCGTGAAGGTGGTTTAAGAAGTAATTACTGGCACTACCAACACATGATTCGTCCGAAAGATGTATCTCAAGGTTCTATCATGCCAGCTTACATTTGGATGGATGATGAAAATTCACTTGACTTATCAATGATCGAAGCGAAAATCAGTGCAATGCAAACGCTTGGTGTTCCTTACGCAAAAGGATACGAGAAAAAAGCACAAGGTGATGCAGAAAAACAAGCACTTGCAATCGCTGAAAACATTGTAGATGAAATGTACAATTCTTTACCTCCGAAAATGCAGAAAACGTTCAACAAAAAAGCGGAAGTTGAGAAAATGAAATCGAAAGAAGTAGTTGCAATCATCGCTTACTTACAACGTTTGGGTACTGACATCAAAGCACAAACAAAAACAGTCAAAAAATAACATCATAAAACAAAGAACATGTTACGATTTATCAAACATAACTTAACAAATATCGATGGTGTTGAATTTTATCCATTACTGTCTTTGTTAATCTTTGTCATCTTCTTCGCTGTTGTTATCACAATGGTAATTCGAATGACAAAGGCTGAGGTAACAGAACTAAGCGATATCCCTTTTGAAAAGGATGCCGCTGGTGAATACAAACAATAATCGATTGATGTTCATTTAATAAGAAAGTCATGAAAAAGTATTTCAATATAAGTTTAGCTGTCTTCACCCTTTGGTTGGGTGGGCAGCAAGCAATTGCTCAAGATGGTGAGCAGTTATTCAAGGCAAAGTGTAATACCTGCCACATGGTAGATAAAAATTCTACTGGACCTAACCTTAAAGGTGTAAAACAAAAATGGACCGATGCAGGTGAAGGAGAATTAATCTACGAATGGGTTAAAAACTCTGAAGCGTTGATTGCTTCTGGAAAAAGTAAAATGGCAAACGAAATTAAAGGGTTTAGTCCTGCTGCCATGACTCCACAAGTTGTTACAAACGAAGAGTTGGATGCAATCTTAAATTACATTGACACGTACGCACCGGCAGCAGCCTCTGCTGCAGCTCCAGCAGATGGTGCAACAGCAGGAGCAACAGATCCAAACGCAAACGTAACTTTCGTTCCAGATTACAATGAGAACTTAACATTGTTCTATTGGTTGTTTGGAAGTATCGTTGTTTTGTTAATTGCAATTATCATTATGTCAACTTCAATTACAACCTTGGTGAAATCTGATTACTTCAAGAAAAAATTGGAAGAAAAATCAAAAGCTAATGGTGAGAACTCAACTCCTGTAGCTTCTATTTTAGCTATCATCGGAGCATTTGGTGCAATGACAATTGGAAATAACTCTCACGCTTTAACATTCATGGCAGCTGGAGAAGCTGAAAAAGGAACACCTTGGTTAGTGGTTGAAAACATGGATTTGTATTTCATGGTTGTCATCAATGTGATTTTATTAGGTGTATTGTTCTACTTAAGAAGAATGTTCAGAGACTTCATGGCAATGGCTCGTCCAAAAGCAGCTGAAGTTGCTCCGGAAACAGCGATTAAGAAAATAAATGTAATCTTAACAGATGCTGTTGCAATTGAAGAAGAACATACAATTTTGATGCAACATGAATACGACGGAATTCGCGAGTTGGACAACAACTTACCACCTTGGTGGGTTTGGGGATTCTTCGCTACAATTATCTTCGCAGTAGTTTATGTATTCAATTACCATATCTTCCAAACAAGCGATTTACAAATCAAAGCATACGATAAAGAAATTGCTCAAGCGAAAGCGGATGTGAAAAAATACCAAGAAGAACATGCAATGAATGTCGATGAAACAAATGCAACTCTCTTAACTGACGACGCTGCAATCTCTTCAGGAAAGGCAATCTTCGAATCGAACTGTGTAGTATGTCACAACCCGAAAGGTGAAGGTAATATCGGTCCGAACTTAACAGATGACCATTGGATTTATGGTCCTGATATCAAAGACTTGTTTAAAACAATCAAATTGGGAACACCAAACGGAATGCCTGAACATGCTTCTAAATTGAATCCTGTTCAAATACAACAAGTTGCATCCTTTGTGTTATCCTTACCAAATACACCAGGTAAAGCCCCAGATGGGAAACTTTACCCAGCAAAAAAATAAGTTAACAATAAGAGCCGGTGTAACATTAGTTGCATCGGCTTTTTATCGTTAAACGTAATATTACAAGACGGTATACCACTGCTCAATAAAACTGAAAACAACATTTTAAACGGTATACAAATTTGAGAGATCATGATTGAGAAAGAAGATGAATTTAGAGATGAAGAAGGTTTTAGAGACCGCATTTCTACAGTGAATGAAAAGGGAAAACGTGTTTGGGTTTTTCCAAAAAAACCAGTAGGACCTTATTACAACAAACGAAAAATAGTGAGCTATCTTTTGCTTGCTTTTCTATTCACCGCTCCTTGGATTAAAATAGGAGGACACCAGCTTTTATTATTTAATTTACTTGAACGCAAATTCATACTTTTCGGCAAAGTATTTTGGCCGCAAGATATGTATTTGTTTGCATTGTCAATAATCGTTGGAATCGTCTTTGTGATCCTATTTACGATCATATATGGAAGGTTTTTCTGCGGTTGGGTCTGTCCTCAAACCATTTTTATGGAAATGGTGTTTCGCAGAATTGAATATTGGATTGAAGGCGATTGGACGCACCAGAAAAAATTGAAAGATGCTCCATGGTCCAAAGAAAAAATCTTTAAGAAAACTTCCAAACATTTAATCTTTTGGTTGATTTCGTTCTTAATTGCAAATACATTTCTTGCATACATCATTGGAAGTGAACAATTGTTGAAAATTCAAACAGATCCAGTTGGAAAACACTTTGGCGGACTAATAGCAATCGTCATTTTTACAACTGTTTTTTACCTCGTTTTTGCAAAATTAAGGGAACAAGTTTGTACTACAATTTGTCCTTATGGTCGTTTACAAGGTGTTTTACTAGATCCAAATTCAATGGTTGTTGCCTATGATCACAAAAGAGGTGAGGGAAGAGCCAAAATTAAAAAAGGTGAAGACCGTGTCGCAGCAGGGAAAGGAGATTGTATTGACTGCGGACATTGTGTGCACGTTTGTCCAACTGGAATTGATATTCGAAACGGTACGCAGTTAGAATGTATCAATTGTACAGCTTGTATGGATGCCTGTGATAACATCATGGACTCTGTTGGTATGGAAAAAGGTTTGATTCGATTCGTTTCTGAAAATGGAATTAAAAATAGAACTCCATTCCAATGGACAAGAAGAGTAAAATCATACACCGTATTATTGGGTGCAATGTTTACGATCCTTTTAGTTTTATTAATAACACGAAAAGATTTTGAAACTACAATTATTCGCCAACGTGGAACAACTTATCAATTAACGAATGATGGAATGGTTAGTAACATTTTCGAAATTAACTTGACCAATAAAACAAGCAAAGATTATGTCGTTACCTTGAAATTGGATGATCCAGATGGTGAAATCGAAATGGTTGTCGATAAATTCAAATTGAAAAAAGAATTCTACTTAAAAGAGCGATTTATTATTAAATTGCCAATGGAAAAGATAGATCACGGTAAAACGATTCTACATGTTCAAATCATCGGAAATGGTGAGGTGATAGAAACCGTTAAAACCAAGTTTATTGGTCCAATGTTATAAAAATTGAAATATGAATTGGGGAAAAGGAATAGTAATTGGAATGGCAACGTTTATGGGGTTTATCATCTTTTTGGTGGTGGGACTTATGACAAACAGAGTTGACCTTGAAAGTGAAGATTACTACAAGCGTGAAATCAATTATCAACAGGAAATAGTTGCGCAAGAAAACGCAAATAAATTGGATGCAAAAATTGAAATTATTTCAAACGAAGAATTTGTGATCGTAAAAGTTCCTGAGGGTGAATTCACGAAGATTGAAATGCATTTGGCGCGTCCTAATGATCAAAAAATGGATAAATTATTCAAAATTGAAGGAACGAAATCATTTTTAATTAATAAAAAAGACCTTCAAAAAGGATTGTACACGGTTGAGTTGAGCTACATGGTTGACAATAAGCCATGTTTACAAAAAGAATCTGTGACCATTTAAAATGGATGATGTATTGTTAAAGGGTTTGGTATTGGGTCTCGCATCAAGTTTACATTGTGTAGGCATGTGCGGACCCATCGCCATGGCAGTACCTGTTAACAGAGCAAATTCGCTAACGATTTTAGCGGGTGTATTTCAGTACAATATTGGACGCATTTTAACCTACGCATGGCTAGGGTTTATTATCGGAAGTGTAGGAATTACAATTGAAACATTTGGTTTTTTACAATGGGTAAGTATTCTCGCTGGTGTATTCATGATTGTTTATGCATGGCGAAAATGGCTTGTAATTCATCTTTCATTTGATGGACCTAAATTCGGTTTACAAGGCTTTGTAAGTAGAAACTTAGGTAAGGTAATTGCTTCTGAAATTCCCTTTAAACTATCGTTGTTAGGCATGTTGAACGGATTGTTGCCTTGCGGGATGGTGTACATTGGATTGACAAATGCCCTGGTTGCTGGTTCTCCCTTGAAAAGTGTTTATGCGATGGCAGCTTTTGGAGTTGGAACATTTGCCACAATGATTGCCGTCGGTTTTGCAGCGAACAAAATTAGCATGCAATTGCGTAATAAATTAACCAAAGTTGTTCCTTATATGTTAACACTTGTTGGAGTGCTAATCATTCTCAGAGGATTGAATTTAGACATTCCTTATATCTCTCCTAAAATGGAAGAAGTTCATCTCAACAAAAACAATCAAAAAGTGGATGTGGTGATGAAGTGTTGTTATGATCCAATACTAGAACATCAAAACAAGAAGAAATAAATTTCTTTTGAACGTTTTCAAAATCAAGGTGTAAAGTAGAACAAATCTTGTAGTATGAAAAACGTAATTCTCTCTTTAAGTTCCTCAATTATTGTTGCTTTTACCGGCTTAGCACAAATTACACCAATCATTCAACCTAGTCCACGAAAAGTCCAAGTGGCCATTTTGTTCGATACTTCGAATAGCATGGACGGTTTGATAGATCAAGCAAAAACCAGAATTTGGAGCATTATTAATGAACTGAGTGCATTGCGTTATCAAGGACAAATGCCAAATATTGAAATTGCATTGTATGACTATGGAAATTCCTCCTTGTCTCTAGACAATAATTACATTCGCCTTCAAACGGCTTTAACAACTGATTTGGACTTAATCTCCGAAAAATTATTTGGTTTAACAACAAATGGCGGTGACGAATATTGCGGAGCCGTGATTCAAAAATCAATGCAAGAATTAGGATGGTCAACGAATCCATTGGATTTAAAGATGATCTACATTGCAGGAAATGAACCATTCAATCAAGGCTCAATTGCCTACAATGAAGTCTGTAAAACGGCAGGTAGTCGTTCTATTTTCGTGAATACAATTTATTGTGGTAATTACGATCAAGGAATTCGAGAATTTTGGAAAGATTGTGCTACAATAGCGGGAGGAGATTACTTTAACATCGATGCAAATAAACAAGTTGTACATATTGACACACCTTACGATATCCAAATTAATTCGTACAATGATTCATTGAACAAAACCTATTACGGTTATGGTTCCTTGGGCGTTTCAAAAAAATCTAATCAGTTAATGCAAGATATGAATGCACAATCTGAAGCTATATCGGTTAAAACGGAACGTGCAATTGTAAAATCTAAGGCTTCGTATACAAATAGTTCTTGGGATTTGATAGATGCGGTTGACGAAGGTAAAGTAGGGGTTGCATCAATCCCTGAAGCGCAATTGCCAGCTGAATTTCAAGGTAAAACTGATGAAGAGAAAAATGCTCTTTTGGATGCCAAACGAAAAGAGCGTGAAGCTTATCAAAACAAAATCAATGAATTGGCTGTTGAACGACAAAAATACATTGATGAAGAAATGAAAAAACTCCCTGAAGGGCAAGATGATTTTGGTTCAGCCGTAAATGCTAGCTTGTTGAAAAAAGCCACTCAAATCGGTTACGAAAAGGAAAAGAGATAACTCACTAATTACGAATCATAAATCACGAATCACAAATTCATTGTTGACATCAATCAGCATCATCTATGACCTATCTCATGTTTTTTGGAGCTCGATTTTGCGAAGTTTGTAATGAAGGGTTAGCAAAGTGATTAACCCAGAATTTAAAAACAAGTTCAACTAAATAATTGGAGAATTATGAGCACAAACGAATCAATTTACAAGCAACACGAGGAAAACACAGAATGGACAAACAAATTGAATTTCTACAAAGATGAAGTTTCAATTTTGAAAGGCAGATTGGAAGAAATTGCTTCTAAAAATTCGAGTAACGATGCGTTGGCAGAAGTGGAGAGATTTCAAAATCAATTGATCATTCAACGCAATAACATCGATGAGATTCTACATGCTGTAAAAGAAAATGAGGCAGCTTTGATTGAAGAGATTAAATCAAATCCAGTAGCTGTAGACCACCGTAAAGTGGAATACCATGCACAAGAGCAAGATTTAGTAGATTCTTTTGAGAAGAACTTTAACGATCTTAGAGAAGAGTTTAACGTTTTCGCATCTAAATGGATGTAAACCAAAACAAACAACAAGATAAAAGCCCCGAATTTGCGGGGCTTTTTTATTGGTTGAACATCACGGAATGGACTCTGTGTTTTCAATACCGCAGTAAATCGTTTAAACCGGTCACAATTTCATTTAACTCTTGTTTGCTAATTACTCCCAGCTTTTTAGATAAACGATCTTTTGAGCAAGACCGAATATGAAATGTCAAAATTTCAGAAGGTTTATCAAGTTTATTTTTGCTGGTTGGCTGCAATACAACATTTCCTTTATAGTTTTTGATTTGAGTTGTTAAAGGACAACAAATCACAATGGGTAAATGAGCATTCAGCAAGTCGCCACTAATGATCACCACAGGTCGATGCCCAGCTTGCTCACTTCCTTTCGTTGGATTTAAATTTGCATACCAGATTTCTCCTTGTTTCATACGTCCAAATCTTTGCAGTAATCAATCATACTTTCTTCAGCAATCGAAAGGATATCTGTGTCTTCTGCTAGTTGTTTATATGAACGAACATATTCAGCTCTATTTAGTTGGTCAAGATAAATACGCAAAGCTTTCTCAATCAGTTTGTTTTTCGGCATTGATAGCGATTGAGCCTTTTCATTCAATTGATTCATTAAATCATCTGGAAGTGTGGAAGTGAATGTTGTCATTTGTAAATCATATTTATGAAATACAAATATAAAACTATTTATGATTACTTGAAAAGTAACTTTAAATCACAAATCACAAATCACAAATTACGAATTACAAATTACGAATCACGAATTACCCTGTCTGCGCTGGAGGCTACGACAGTCAGGGAATCACAAATTATAAATCACTAATTACAATATTTTTTACAACTGAATTACCATTTTCATCAATTACCTTAAAAAGGTAATGACCAGCCGAAAATTGCGACAAATCAACCTCTGAAGTGTCAAGGATTCGTTTTAATTCTTTACCTGTATTGTCAAATACGATAACAGAGTAATTTCCTGAAATACCTGAAATTAAAATGATGCCATTTGTTGGATTTGGATAAATGTTCAGTTTACTCAAACTACTTTCATTAATTCCAGCCACAAAAGCCGTATCGTGAACCAACGTACCAACCTTATTAATCACCCAATTTTCAGGATCAATCGTATTCATTGACGTTATATCACCTAAATTTGGTAACAGAAATTGATTTTGATTCGTTGATATTGTGAATCGGATTGTAGTATCTGGCAAACTTGTTCTTGAAAAACTAATTTCCAAAGGATTTGTAAATGTTGGTGTTACAGAAGGATAACTTGCTGTATGCGTTATTTCAACTAACAAATCATTCCCAACAGTATTCCAACGAGCAGAGTAGGTTGGGTAACCTTCTCCAAAATACCATTCATTGAAAAAGTTCGTTAAATCCAAGCCAGTTGAAAGTTCAAAACTATTTTTCAAATCCATTGCATAAGCAACACTGTCGTGGAACTCAACTTGGAAATCTTGTAATGTTTGAAAAAAGAGGGAATCGTTGTCTAAGATGTTTCTCAAGGTATGAATAATCGCTCCTCCTTTTTTATACGTTAAACGACTGTCATAAATGCGATTGATGTTTAAAGTGTCTGGATTATAAACACTTCCATTCAGTTGCGAATAAGCAGATGTATGCCAACCATTTAACAAAGCTGTTTTCTCCGTCGGATAAAAATGCTCTAACATTAAATATTCTGAATATGTTGCAAAACCTTCACTTAACCAAACATCAGAAAAAGAAGCAATTCCAACATGATCTCCCCACCATTCGTGCGCTAGTTCGTGCGTTGTTGTTTTTTTCTCAAATACGCCTATTGTCGTCATTGTTTGATGCTCCATTCCACCACTCAAGGCAGCAACACACTGACCATATTTCTGCTCGTGAAATGGATATAAGCCATACAAATCAGAGTACAATTCTAAGAATCCAGGGAGTAAATTACATTGGCCTTGAATCGTCGAAAGGGAAGAAGCAGAACCGTAAATGAAATTTTGGATCAGTACAGAATCTCCAGCAAGTTGCGTTGGATGTGCGTATACATTGTATTCTGTATAAGGCGCAATTGCAACACTGATCAAGTAATAAAGAATTGGTCGATCGTTAAACCATTCGTAACGTGTTGTTCCATTTCCTAGGTTAACAACATTTTGTAAAACACCATTCGAACCTGCTTTACAAGTTGATGGAACTGTAACATGTACTTCTGAACTATCAACTTTGTCACGCAAAATTTGCTTACACGGAAACCATTCGTGCGCCAAGAAGGGACAAGAAACAGTCCAAGTTACACGCGACCCAATCGACACAACTTGCGCATTTGTTACGCCGCTACCACCAAATGGATTATTTGCTGGATTTGGAGGCGTCCCTGCATAATCAATCGACAAAATAAAATTGTCATTGGCATTTGAATTGATTGGAACTTTTAAAACAGATGCTGTTCGGTTATAAGGTGTAACCGTACCATTTAAACGCAATTCTGATATCACCATGCTTGGGTACAATTCCAAAACAATCGAATCCATTGGTTCCAAAGAAGTTGCATGCATATCAACGGTTCCACTCAATGCAGTAACCAAATTTGACATAGCTAAATCCAATTTATAGAAATGAACATCGTATTTGTTGGCATCATTTTCTTGAGTCGGAGTAAGCGTTTTTTGACCTGAAAGTTGTTTTGTTGCTTGATGTGACAACGCGCATGAATGAACTTCATCCTCTTGACAATAACCAATCGAATTAAAGGAAAAAACAAGCGCAGTTATTAGCAGAATTAATCTCATAAGTTTAATTTTTCACAACGTTTTCAATGTCAATGATTCGACCATTTGCTTTAAAGACAAATAGATAGTTGCCATTTCTATACGCTGAAATATCCAATGATAACTTCCCATCCACTAAGTGATTCCCAATTGTTTTTCCTTCCGTTGAATAAATTGATAATTCACAGTTTTGAGAAGCTTGAATTGTAATTAAAGAGTTTGATGGATTTGGGAATAATTGGATACTTGAAACATTCATTTGTTCTTCCAAACCAGCAAGGAAATTCACGTCATGATTAGTTGTTCCAACCTTGTTGATAATCCAATTCGATGGGTCAATTGCTGATATATTCGTGACAGTTCCAATTGCCGGTACAAAAAACTGATTCAAATTAGAAGAAATATCGAAACGAATCGTGGTGTCTGATTGTCCGCTGCGTGCAAATTTAATTTCCAAAGGATTTGTAAATGTTGGAGTAACGCTTGAAGCCGACGCAGTATGCGTTATTTCCAATAGTAAATCGGATCCCACAGAATTCCATCGTGTTGAATAGGTTGGATAACCTTCACCATAATACCATTGGTCGAATGCTTCTGTAAAGTCAATCCCACTTGCTGCTTCCAATTCAGCTTGAACATCTGTTCCAACAGCGACACTATCTTTAAAATTCGTTTGATAATTTTTCAAAGCAGCAAAAAAGATAGAATCATTGTTGATTATAAATCGGAACGTATGAACAATCGCCGCACCTTTGTCATAGGTCAATCTTCCATCAAAAATGCGTGATTCATTGAGGCTATCTAAAACCCAAACAGCGCCATTCGGTTGTGACATAATGTTTGCATGAATATCAATCAGGTGTTGAGTTGTTTCTGCTGGGTACAAATGTTCCTTCATCAAATATTCTGAATAGGCTGCAAATCCTTCATTTACCCAAATATCTGTCCAAGATGCGCACGTAACATTATCACCAAACCATTGATGAGCCAATTCATGGGATGTTAAACTTTTTTCAAAAAATCCTTGGGTCGTCATCGTTTGATGCTCCATTCCTCCGCTCAAAGGAGCCATACAATGTCCATATTTCTCATCAGCGAAAGGATACAATCCGAACAAATCTGAATACAATTCAAGAAAATCAACGGTTTCATCAATTTCTGCTTGGAAATTTGGTAAGGTAGCCGGATTATCGTAAATGAAATTTTGAATCAAGATTGGGGCAGGAGCACCCACAGGATTCGCATATACGTTGTATTCAATGTACTTTGCAACTGCCACAGAAATTAAGTAATAATCAATCATGTGGCGATTTTTCCATTCGTAACGTGTCGTACCATTTCCCAGCGGAACAACATTTTCTAAAATACCGTTTGATCCACCTTTACAATTGTTTGGAACTGTCAATTTTACAGCCGAACTATCTGCTTTATCCGTCAACGATTGTTTGCACGGCCACCATTCATATGCCGCAAAAGATTCAGACAATGACCAAGTAACTTTGTTTCCCCAAGAAGGTGATGTAGCGTTGGTCATTCCAGAACCACCTAATGGATTCGTTGCTGCTGTTGGAGGAGTTCCGTTGTAATCCACTGCAATAATGAAAGCATCACCTGTATTAGCATTTACCGGAGCTTTAATTGCTGAATTAACACGCGAATAAGTGACGGGTGTTCCATTCACGCGAATTTCAGAAATAGTAAATGTGTGAAACAATTCAAATAAGGCTGAATCTAAGTTTTCGTTCGCAGTTGCATGAATTTCTGCGGTTCCAGAAACAGAAGTGTTCAAATTCGTCATAGACAAATCCAAGTCATAATAGTGAACATTGTAACGCTCTGTTTCTGCTATTTGGGCAACAGAAAGTGAATTACTTTTTAAGGATTGTCCGTGAAATTTGGAACGATTCGAACAAGATGTCGAGTTTTCATCTTGTGCTAAAGCACTAAACGTTGCAATTCCAGCAATAAGAAGAGAGAAAATATGTTTCATAGTTTGATTTAAGAACACTAAAGTAGTGAATCTAACTTAGAAACAAAAAACTTAACGAAGCTGTTCCTCTTTGATTACATGTATGAAATGAAATCCTTTTGGACCAAATTCTTCGTTATAGAAAAATTTGTGCGCTTTGAAATTGGAAGTATAAGAGTCCAGTGCAATCATTGAACATCCTTCATCATTTGCTTTGTTTTTTAAATAGCTAAATAAGGCTTTTCCAGCACCTTTTGAACGGAATTTTGATGAAACAACCAAGTTGTCAATTTCCAAATACTTACCGCACCACAATTTGGTTCCTATCCAAAATCCAGCAATTCCCAAACATTTATCACCTTCAAACACTGCTGCTTGACCATAGCGATTGTTTGGCAGCATGTTTTCTAAATCCTGTTCATAAGCCTCTTTTGTCAGGCTTGGATATAATTCTTGCATCACTTCCAATTGAGCTAGCATTTCAGCTTTTCCTTCTAATTCGCGAACAATCATTTTTTGTAGTTTAAAATCAATTCATTGTAGAATAACTCATAAATTCTGCGGTATTCATCGTTCCAAGAATAGGCTTCTTTAAATCCATGCGCTTCAACTGGAAATACAGCTAATTCCCAATTTTCTTTTCCAAGTTCAATAAATCGTTGACTCAATCGAACAACATCCTGAAATTGCACATTGTCATCCACCATTCCATGTAGCATTAACAACTTTCCTTCAAGATTGTTGGCGTAATAAATCGGTGAACTTTTGCGATATGCTTCTGGATCTGTTCCTGGATAATTCAAAATATTGCTCGTGTATTCGTGATTGTAATGTGCCCAATCGGTAACAGAACGCAATGCGGCTCCACATGGAAATTCTCCCGGAGTCGTCAACATGGCCATTAACGTAATGAAACCGCCATACGAACCGCCATAAATTCCAACACGGTTTGAATCGATTCCCAGTTGATTCACCAAATAGTCTTTACCAGACAAATGATCTTGTAAATCCTGTCCACCCATGTGACGATAAATCGCTGTTCGATAGTCTCTTCCATAACCTTCACTAGCTCGATAATCGATATCTAAAACTGTAAATCCATTGTCAACCAATAAATTGTGGAACATGTATTCACGGTAATAATTGCTCCAATAGTTGTGAGCATTTTGCAAATATCCAGCACCATGCACGAAGATTACAGCAGCTTGGTTGTTGTTTCCAGAAGGATTGTACAAACGAGCATACACATCTTTCCCATCTGAACCTTTGAACGTAATCACTTCTGGTTCCCGCCATTTGTATGAGTCAAATTGTTTGGTAGTCGAGTGAGTGATTTGCTTCAATTGTGTGCTTGATACATTCACAGCGGTATACAATTCCCACGGTTTGTTTTTGAATGAATATCGAACAGCAAGTGTTTTCTCATCAGGAGAAAGCGTTACATCGTGATAACCAGGTTTTGTGAGGATTGGAACCATTTTTCGTACAACGATATCATAACGATAGAAATCACGATTACCAGGATGTGTTTTGTTACACATTACATAAAATGAGTTGCCATCATTCGATAATTCAAGCTTGTAAACTTCCCAATTACCTTCAGTTCGCTGTTCTTTTTTCTTCGAATCTACATTGAAGGTGTAAAGGTGAGAATAGCCAGTTGCTTCTGACTGAAAGTAAACTGTTTTTGAGTCTTTTAACCATCCCAACGTTCCTTCTTCACCATTCCAACTTGAAATCCCAGGTCCTCCAATCCATGCCTCGTCGTGCTGGTGATCTATTTCTGTGAATGTTCCTTTTTCCAGGTCAATTAATACGATCCAACGATCTTTGTTGTCATACGAGCGAACATCACAAACTGCTAAATTTGAGTTTGTTGCAAATTTCAATGAATGCATGATGATTTTGCGATCAGTATCATAAGGAGTTGCATCATTCAGATAAGCAGGTTTTTTACGAATGTCACTTAATTTCGAAAAGTCAACAAAATAGATGCTGTCATTTTTAAGATTCATGATTCCCAAACGATGTGAAGCATCCTCGTCGTTTACTTTTGCACGGGCAATAACAGGGTAGGTGTGTCCGTCTGCAGAAATGTGATGATCTACATGTGTTTCAATTTCTTTTGGATAATTCGATAAACGAAAACTTACAAAAGTTGATGCTGGAGAAATTTGAAGATTCTCCAATTGCTCCTTTCCTGTAAAAAAGACCGCTGGAAATGAATAACGGGTAACAGCATTTTTTTCATACCAAGCGTTACGCGTATTTTGATCTTGTATGTATTCAAACAGTCGGTTTTCCTCTTTCATTAAAAAAGTGGAATCAGTGCCCGTTTCTGGAGCATTACCGTTTTTAAAGTTGGTGATTTGTTTGACACTACCCGAAGTTTGGTCGAATTGAAACAAGTTGATCCCTTGTTGAAAGTAAACCAAATTAGCTGCATTAACACGTTGAATTGAATACACACCTTGAGCAGTTTGATAGACAATATTAGCTTTTTTAGCCTTTTTATCATAGGAAACTAAAGCACCATCAATGCTGTAATAGTTAAGCGAAAAAGCATGTTGTAAACGATCAAATTCAAAAATAGATGTTGGATCCGCTTTTGTTGGTTGTGCATTTTTCGCATTCACTGCATAGGAATACGTACTCGTGCCTGGCTCATTCGTAGGATTCCATTCGAAATAAATCATACTGCCATCTACAGACCATCGAATATTATCAGGTTGATTACCAATGAATTCATTTCCTTTCATGATTTCTTTTAAAACCAAGGAAGAGTTGTTCGGAAATGTTTGTGAAAAGGCAAATGAACCAAAAAGAAAACTCAATAGAAGTGATAAACAACGCATAATGACAATTTTTTGTAAAAATAGAAAATCCCTCTAATTACTGGTATTCTTATCTTCTGATGATTGTATTGTCCGAGAAAAGGATAAGTAATGGCAAAAGCATAACAAAGGCATAGATAAAGCATGGATAAAGCATGGATAGTGCATGCAAGAGCATGAGGAATGCATGAAAAAAATTATGTTAAATAAAAAAGACCTCATCCGAAAATGAAGTCTTCCTTTAGGTTAGTTGTTAAATTGAAGTAGTAATCACGAATTACGAATCACGAATTACCCTGTCTGCGCTGGAGGCTACGACAGACAGGGAATCACAAATCAATTGTGTATCGGTCGTTTGTTCTTTTGAACGTTAAATCCAACATTCAATCCAACCATTCCTCCTCCTTTTTGTGATGAATAAAATGCATTTACGGGAATGTTTAATGAACCTGCACGGAATGTTCTACCAAAAGCAAACACGAACATAGTATTGATAGCAAGGTCTCCACGTGTATCGCCATAGCGCTTGTCAAAATTGTACGTATGATTGAAATCCATCGGAGTTGGAGCAATAAACGTTCCTGTTGTGTTGTATTGTGGATCATTTTCAAATTCACGCAAGGCGTACGAATCCCAATCATCTTGTGAAAAATATTGATGATTATCGCTAAACAAGTTCTCTGTATCAAAGAAACCTCTTGAGGTCTTTTTCACACTGAATCCAGGACCAAACGCCAATTCCCAACCTGATTTTCCAAAACGGAACCCATTCATGATCGTAATAGAAGGGATAAATTGTCCTTGCTCTAAACCAGAAACATTAAAGATTCCCTCAACCAATGCTGAAAAATTTTCAGTTCCGACATATTGTCCTTCAACTTGAAAACCAATCATGCTTACTACAGGAACAATTCCTAATCCTCCTTGAGACTCAGGACGCATGGCAAATTCATTCATTGCTCCTGTCAAATACGCACCTCCAATTCGTGGTCCAGTATTGTTGATTTTTCCAACATTGTTTGAAGTAATCAACTCATTTTTAAATTCTAAGCGATCAGCAACTTCTTTTTGAACTTCAACTTTGTGCATTTCCTTCAAAAGAATTTCGATCATGCGCTGCAATTCAATTTCTTGATCATCAAATTCTTTAACTGAGGACATGTATATGGTGTGGTTTTTTACGTCCACAATTTTCATGGTTACAGCAATTTTATTACCCAATCCATCGATGCTACCACATAGGACGTAATCCACATTCAGTTCTTTTCCAAGTTTAACCAAGCAATTTTGTCCGTAACAATCAGTTTTGAATTCAGCATTTGCTTTCATTGCATCAGCCATGTCAAATTCATCATATACTTTGTATTTCGCCATTTTAATGAGCTCAAGGCGCATCATTTTAGCTGCAATTTCAGGTCGAGTTTCTAAACTGTTAATATTTGGATTCGCAACAGCTATTGTTGGTAAGGATTCTTGACTCATTCCAAGGAATGAAACACAGAAAAATAATACGATTAGAGAAATAGATGTTTTCATAATTATTCAATTTTTAGTTGAACAAATATTTCACATTCTCAAGGCCTTCTCATAATCGAATTTTGAAAACACGATCTGTAAAAATGTGATTAACGTAAATTAATTGGTTAAAAAAACATGATTAAAATAATTTGTTGCGAAAATCAAAATAGACTATTTAGTCAATTGCGTATTTCACAAATTATGGTACTTATTTTTGAAAATTAATTTTTAGAAATTGATTGTAGTGTGTTGTTAATACCTTTTTCCAATGGTGTAATACGATAACCGATGGTAGAAATAGCTTTGTCAGATGAAACTTCCCAATTGTAATATCCTTTCGCAAGCCATTTTGGAGTAATTGCAGGTTTCATTCCAAACAATTGAGCATTAATGAGTTGTATTGATGCAAACAGCTTCTGCATGAATTTAGGAACAACAAACATGCGTCTTTTTATGCCAGAAAGTTTACCCAACAGTCCGTAAAATTCGATATAAGTACAATTTGTTCCTCCCAAAATGTAAGTGTCGCCCTTAATTCCGTTTTTCATTGCCAGTACATGTCCCATTGCTACATCTTCAATATATGCGTAATTGCCTATTTCCTTTCCTGTTCCTGGATAGATCCTCCACTTTCCGTTGACGAATTTGTCAATAAGTAAAGTGGTTGACGAAATTGGACCGATTAAAATTGGACCGTAAACTCTGGTAGGAGAGACGATAACAACATCCAATCCTTTTTCACTGATATAATTATTAATCAATAATTCAGACAAGGCCTTGGAACTTTCATATTCATTGAAAAAATCAAGTTCGCGAGCTTTTGTTTCAGAAATGATACTCGTTATCGATGGTCCCAAGACACCAGCAGAACTTGTGACAACAACGCGATTAATTTTACGTTTTATTGCTGCGTCTAAAATGGCTTTTGTTCCACGAACATTGGTGTCAAAATAGACTTTAGGATCTTTTTGCCAAACACTTGCATTCGCAGCGAGATGATAAACTTGAGAACAGCCTTCCATCGCCTTTAAAAGTGTTTCTTCTGAAGAAAGATCTCCCTTAAATATTACAATACGAGGATCATTGAATAATTCAAAACCCGGATTCTTTCGAACCAACAAATGAAGCACTGTATCTTCAAGTAGTAGAAATTTAACGAGGTGTGCTCCGATACTACTTGTTGCACCCGTAATAAATATTTTTGTCATACATCAATCGTTTTAAGCCATTCATAAATTGTGTCTGAAAGCCATTTGGGTTCATCTATTGGAACGCAATGCCCAGCTGTTTCATGCCATTTTAATGTTCCGCCAAATTGTTCGTGTGTTTTTACAATGCAGTTTGGTTTTACAAGATCGTCTTTTTTAGACCCTATGATAAGTAGTGGGATTGAAATTGACGGATTCACAGGTGCGTACCGCATACCTGCAAGCACTTGCCGCATAAAATTGAGTTTGCTAAGTTTTCGCTTGTGTTGAATGTCAACCCACTGTTCAATGAGTTCTTTTCGAATCGTCTCATGATTACTGTTAATTCGTAAAATTATTTTTTCTCTTCGTCGAACATTGCTTGAGAGTAGAAATGTGAGTATTGGAAATGTGAATTTTAAATTAAATCGTTCCCGAGGATTACAAATTCCTTTGTAGCTAGAGCAAATTGTTGTTGCAAATTGAAAATCATTTGGATACTTACTGATCCATTCCAAAGCAACCATTCCTCCTAATGAGGAAGCAATCAGTAGATTGTTTGTTGTTTGAACTAATTCCTTTGAACGTAATGTTTCTACAATTGAAGGAATACTGGTCGGAGATTTGGATTGGTGATAAATTCCAGCCCCAGGCATATCAATATAGTGGATAGAACTTTTTGGAAAATTAGTGTTTAAATATTCTCCAAAATTTCCCCAATGTTCAGATTCACGCGATAATCCTCTTAGTAGATAGATGTTTATTTCTTTTTCCATTTTGAATAATGAATTTCAGGGTGATATTTTAAAGCAGTTAGACTGTTTGTCCACGCCATTGCAACATGCACGAAAAACGCAATCCAAATTGTTCCTGTAACAAACGTTAAGATACACAGTACCAATCCAAGGATTAATGCACCAATGGTCTCGTCCAAACCTTTGGGAATATGTGTGGTCGAATAGAGAGCCAAATTGATAGCGATTGTTGGCCAAATACCCAATGTATCAATTAACGGAAAAAATAAAATTCCTCTAAACAACAATTCATACCCAAATAAATAAATTGCCCAACCTGTTAAATTTAAAATGAACGTTTTCCGTGTCCAAAGTGTCGCCCTGATTTGTGGATAGTTGATTAAATTTTTCGGTTGTTTAGCAGAGAAATGTACCAAAGGAACGACTAAACAAATCAACAAAAAAATCCATTCTAAACTTAATAATAAAGTGTCATAATTAATGTATAAACCGATCAGTCTTAAATCCCAATTGTTGAGAAATAGTAGCATTGAGAGTCCTGGGAAAATACCGAGAATAAAAAATCCACTTACTTTACTAAAAAGAAAATGATTGATGGATTGCTCGTCAAATGATTGTTTATTCCATAGTTTTAGTTTCAATTTCTCTGACTGTGTGATAAACCAAAAAGCAATAAATGCCAACGTTGCTAAGAGAACGGTGAATAAAACAGTTTGATCGTCAGCGTTAAAAGCAAAGTGATGATGATTGAATAAATGTTGAATCATGATAAAAAAGTATTAATTACAAATAACCATTTTCTTCGTACCAATTTGTACAATGTTCTATAGCTTTTTCAATGGGTGTTTGTGGCATATTCAGTTCTTGAACCGCTTTTTTCGCTTCATAAAACTGATTAATGGCAGCTACTCTCGCCATCGTATAGCTGATTTGAGGCGGTTTTTTTGTGATTCTCGCCATTAAAGAACTTATAAAGCCAACGCTTAAGGAAACAACATGCGGAGATTTAATTAATTTGAATTCCTTGTTTCGAAGCGAGCATGCAGTGGATAAAAAATCTTTGTAACTCATGTTAGCATTACCAGTAATGTAACATTCACCGAGTTTTCCCAGTTTTAAAGCGTTCACGGCAGCGGTTGCAACATCGACAGAGTAAACAAAGTTTTTACCTCCTTTTGTATAAGCTGGTAATTTTCCTTTATACAACGCAAGTAGCATCTTTCCCGAAGATGGACCTGAATCATACGGTCCGATCATAAATGTTGGATTGATGATGATGATTGGAAAATTTACATTTTTGTGTCGATCCAACAAATAGTTCTGAGCATTGTATTTACTCAACATATAATCCATTTTAAAATGGCCACTGTTAAATGTGAAGGTTTCATTACCCGGTTTTGCTAATGTTCCATTTCCAAAAGAACTTGCGGTTCCAATGTGAATCATGCGCTTAATTCCTGAAATTTCTGCACAGCGCGAAACGATTTTTGTGCCTTGAAAATTTACATTCGTTATTGCGTCTGATTTTCTTGGCCAAACAGCTGTTGATGCGGCTGCATGAATTAAAAACTGGCAATCCTTCATAGCTGATAGAACTTCTTCTTGGTTTAGAATATTGCCATGCCTAATTTCTAATTCAAGACCATCTAAAACAGTTGATTTACTCTGAGGTAGCACAAATGCTACAACTGAATAATGTTGCTTTATTAATTCTCTGCAAATAGAAGCTCCAAGCATTCCATCAGCCCCTGTAACAAGTACTTTTTCTCTCATTTTGACTTTTTGTCAAAATTTGAGTTTATCGACCAAGACGTGAAATTGATTTTTAAAACAGCTTGCGAAGGCCTTGTGTGAAATGCAAATTAGTTAAAACACTATTTGATAGAATGAACTTTTAAATGCGGAAAACAAAAGCTGATGAAATTTTTGTTGTGTAATTCGCAAATAATGAACTAAAAATGTGTTGCTAAAAACTTAAATCTGCTTCAATTTTCTTTTTAAACGAATTGATTGTGCGTTCAAATTCGAAGAAGAAATTATTGCGTTCTTTCTCATTGACAATACTAATCAAACTTGAATTGGCCAATTGTTTGTCGATGATCAATTTTGAATCATTGACATAATTTTCATTGGTTGTTTCCAAATAATTCATGATGTTGTGTGTCAAATACAATCCTTGCAATTCTTTACTTTGATAGAAGAATGTTGCATCCGAATTAATGGTTTCATTCAAATACATTTTAAAATCATTCCCTCCAGCAGGTGCTTGTGTGCCAAACATGAACTTCTTTCCGATGTTTGCCTGTTCACGCAAATGGGAAGAAAGCATCAAAACACGATCATACAAGAAAACTGCATATTCTGGATCTTCAAATAAATGCGCATTGTAATAATAATGGATTTGACGCAAGAAGCCACGCATGAATTCAGGATCGTATATTTCTTGTGACGGGATGGAGTTGTAAATCTGTAAAATCTCTTTCCCCAATGAAAATGCCGAATCACTCGTTTTTTCGTGCTTAAAAGGCATGTCTTTATAAGCGCTAATTTGTAAATGCGTTTTAGCCCAGAAATACAATTTAAAGCGAACCAATTGTGGGAAATTCAACAATTGAAACAACTGTATATTATTGACGGATAAAACTATTTCTGGAGAAGATAATGTTTTTAGCTTTTGAAAGGCTTGTAAAATTCCTTCTAAATACGATTCAAGACTGAAATCAAACGTGTCTAACGGTGGATATGAAAAAACAACTTTTCCATTGCCAAATTCGCACAATGCATCGAATGAAATATTGTAATGACCACATATTTTTTTCACCTCTTGAATGGTAAGCGGCGTTTCATTGCGGTAACGACGATAAACGGCATCCGGACTAATACTCAAAATGTCTGATAAAGCATTTCCAATAGAGTCTTCTCCTGCAATTTTTTGCTTGAGTAGCTGGAATAGGGTAGTTTGAATGTCTTGTTTCATAAGCGTAATGATAGTTAAAAATAGAAAAAATACACCAACTAAGTAGAAAAAATCAATCCTATGGCTGAACAAACGAATTATTCTCTATCTTTGCACCCTTAAATAAATTAATTTATAAATCGAGGTTTCGTACCTCACATTGTAAAACAACTATGGCAACTCGTATTAGATTGCAAAGACATGGTAAGAAAGGAAAAGCTTTCTTCCACATCGTAGCTGCAGACAGCAGAGCGAAAAGAGATGGTAAATTCATCGAAAAATTGGGTGTTTACAACCCAAACACAAATCCAGCGACAATCGACATCAATTTTGATCGTACGTTGAACTGGGTGCAAGTTGGTGCTGAAATGTCAGATACAGCTCGCGCTATTTTATCATACAAAGGTGTTTTGTACAAAAACCACTTGTTGAATGGTGTTAAAAAAGGTGCGTTGACTGCTGATCAAGTTGAAGCTAAATTTGCAGCTTGGTTAGCTGAGAAAGATGCTAAAATTGCAGGAAAAGTAAGCGGATTAGCTAAAAATGCAGATGCTGACAAAGCAGCTCGTTTGAAAGCTGAGGCAGATGCAAACGCAGCGAAAGCAGCGGCAATCGAAGCTAAAAACACTCCAGCTGTTGAAGAAGTAGCAGAAGAAGTTGCTGAAGTTGAAGCAACAGAAGAAGCGGCTCCAGAAGCATCTGAAGAAGCAACTGAAGCTCCAGCTGAAGAAGCAGGAGAAGCAGAAGCATCTGCAGAGTAAAAATTGACATTGAATGAATAAAGCAGACTGCTTTCATTTAGGATATGTAGCGAAACTTCACGGATTTAAAGGTGAAGTTTCGCTGTTTTTAGACGTTACGAATCCAGAAGATTACGAAACGCTAGATGCCTTGTTTATTGAAATTAACGGGCAATTATCACCCTTTTTCGTTTCTTCCTTTAAATTGAAAAACAAAGGCTTTGCCGCTGTAAAGTTTGAAGGTGTTGATTCAGAAAATGACGCGCGTATCTTGTTGCGCAAAAATTTGTTCCTACCGGCTCAAATTCTTCCAAAACTTTCTGGTAAAAACTTCTATGATCACGAAGTTGTTGGGTTCACCGTAATTGATGTTAACTTCGGTAAAGTAGGAGTAATGGAGTCGGTAATTGATTTGTCTGTGAATCCATTGTTGCAAATCATGAACGGTTCAAAAGAGGTACTTATTCCACTTATCGATGGCATCGTTCAGGAAGTTGATCGCAAGAAAAAAACAATGACTATCAATGCTCCAGCTGGGCTGATAGAGTTGTATTTAGGGTAGAATCTGGTTTGTTGAATGCAATATCCCAGAAATCATCAATTATGAATCCCAAATCACAAGTTTTCCAATTCAAACATTTTTCCATTTCTCAATCCAATTCAGCACTTAAAGTTGGAACGGATGCCATGGTTCTCGGTGCTTTAATTGAAACCACGAACGGAAAATCTGCATTAGATATTGGAACTGGAACTGGTGTTTTGGCCTTAATGTTATCTCAGAAAAATGCAACATTGACGATCGATGCTATTGAGATTGATGCAGCTTCTTGTCTCGATGCAAATCTCAACTTTGAGAACTCAAAATGGAAAGATCGCTTGTCTTTGATTGAAGGTGATTTTTTAACGCATTCCTTCACGAATAAATACGATCTTATAGTTTCGAATCCACCTTTTTACGTGGATGGTTTAGTAAGTTTAGATGAACGAAATAATACAGCAAAACATTCAAATGAATTGAATTTTGACTCACTTTTTAACCGCGTAAATCAGCTACTTTTATTAGATGGCTCCTTTTGGTTAATCTATCCCTGCGAAACACATTCGTTTGTGGAGTCAAAAGCAAGTGAAATAGGGCTGTTTCCGTCTCAATTAATTGAAATTCAAGGAAAGCCAAATCGTCCGACACGAATGGTTGCGTGTTACAAAAAAATCGCATCGAATGTTAAGAAGGAAGTCTTCCTAATTCGCAACGAAGACGGCAATTATTCGCCAAGTTACATTGAAGCAACCCTTGAATTTCATTCGAAAAAAATCGTTCGCTAATTCAATTCATTTTCAATGAGTTAATACGCTGTTCATAAAAGAATCAGTTTTTTTTAAAATTATCTCACTTTTTTGGTCGCAAAGACGAAAGGAAAGAATAAATTTGCACGTGTTTTTTTAACGTTCTTTAAGAATTATTGCAATTCTGCATGTAACGTAATTAGAAAAGACGGACATTTTTAGAGGATTAAATTGATTAAGAAATGAAATCAACAGGAATCGATTATTTACCAATATTACTTCAAATTGGAGTGGTAGGTGGTTTTGTTGCGTTTGTATTGTTCATTACGCACTATCTTGGGCCACGCCTAAAATCAAAGAAAAAAGATGCGAACTGGGAATGTGGTGTAGAATCGAAAGGAGATGCGCGTTTTCCTGTTTCTATCCGTTATTTCATGACGGCGATCTTATTCGTTTTGTTTGACGTGGAGGTGATTTTCTTCTATCCTTACGCAGTTAATTTTAAAGCTTTAGAACTAGAAGGCCTTTTGGCTGTTATACTATTTGTAGCCTTTTTCTTAATTGGCTTTTTCTATGTACTTAAAAAAGGAGCATTAGAATGGGAAAAATAGAAGATTTACAAGTGATAAATGGTGAAGGATATCAGCTTTCATCACTTGAAAAAGTTGTAGCAAGTGCACGTGCCAATTCAGTGTGGCCTTTGCCGTTTGCAACTTCTTGTTGTGGTATTGAATACATGGCAACAATGGGAAGTAACTACGATTTAGCGCGATTTGGAATGGAACGTATGTCCTTCTCACCTCGTCAAGCAGATTTATTAATCGTAGCTGGTACAATCTCGAAAAAATTAGCACCAGTATTGAAACAAGTGTACGAACAAATGGCTGAACCGAAATGGGTGCTTTCTGTTGGTGCTTGTGCAAGTTCAGGTGGGATTTTCGATACGTATTCAGTATTACAAGGTATCGATCGCGTAATTCCAGTCGATGTTTACGTTCCAGGATGTCCACCGCGACCAGAACAAATCATTGATGGGATCATGAAAATTCACGAAATGGTGAAACATGAATCGCTACGAAGAAGATATTCAGATGAATATAAATCATTGTTGAATTCATACAATATTGAAAACAATGAAGAGTAATTTAACCAACGAGCAAGTAGCTGAACGTTTACAAAAACAGTTTGGTGAGCACATCAAATCGGTGGAAACGCCATATGATTTCTTGACAATCGAAGTGGATGCTGCTAAATTATACGATATCATTTTTTGGTTGAAAACAGATAGCGAATTGCAAATTTCGTTTTTAACGAATTTAGGCGGTGTTCACTATCCAGATAGCGAAGGACGCGAGTTTGCTATTGTTTATCACTTACAAAGTATGGTGAACAATTTCAGATTACGTTTAAAAGCATTCGTTTCGAAAGAAAATACTGAAGTAGATTCAATCGTAGATATCTATGCTGGAGCAAATTGGATGGAACGTGAAACATTTGATTTTTACGGAATCACATTCAATGGTCACCCAGACATGAGAAGAATTTTAAATGAAGATTCAATGGATTACTTCCCAATGCGTAAAGAATACCATTTGGAAGATGCAACCCGTGAAGATAAAGACGACCGTTTCTTCGGTAGATAAAATTGCAGAGTTATGAGTAATTGGATGGAAGAAAAATTGCACGATTCAGGTCACATTGAGAAATCAACTGAGACAATCGATGGCGATATAGCAACATTGAATCTTGGGCCAACGCACCCTGCAACCCACGGTATTTTCCAAAATGTATTGAAAGTAGATGGAGAAAAAATCCTTTCTTCTGAACAAACAGTTGGTTACATTCACCGTGCATTTGAAAAATTAGCGGAAAGAAGACCTTATAATCAAATTACACCAATCACAGACCGTTTGAACTATTGTTCATCGCCAATCAACAATATGGGTTGGGAAATGACGGTTGAAAAATTGATTGGTGCTGAGATTCCAAAACGTGTTGAGTACATGCGTGTAATCATCATGGAATTAGCGCGCATTGCAGACCACTTGGTATGTAACTCGGTAATTGGTGTTGATACTGGAGCCTTAACTGGATTTACGTATGTATTCCAAGAGCGCGAGAAAATCTATGAATTGTACGAAGAAGTGTGTGGTGCACGTCTTACAACAAACATTGGTCGTATCGGTGGTTTCGAAAGAGATTTCTCTCCGACATTCTATAAAAAATTAGACAATTTCTTAAAAACGTTCCCGAAAGTGTTCAACGAGTTTGATTCACTTTTATCGCGTAATAGAATTTTCATGGATCGTACGATTGGAGCAGGTCCTATTTCTGCTCAACGTGCATTAGATTATTCGTTTGTAGGTCCAAACTTGCGTGCTGCAGGTGTTGATTACGATGTACGTGTAATGAATCCATATTCGTCTTACGAAGATTTCGATTTCATTGTACCAGTCGGAACGCAAGGTGATACCTACGATCGTTTCCAAGTGAGACAAGAAGAAATTCGTCAAAGTCTTCGCATTATTGAACAAGCATACAAAAATCTTCCAGAAGGAAGTTATAAAGCAGATATTCCTGAGTTCTATTTACCTCCGAAAGAAGAGGTTTACAATAACATGGAAGCCTTAATTTATCACTTCAAAATTGTAATGGGAGAAACACCAATTCCGGCTGGTGAGGTTTATCACAGTGTGGAAGGTGGAAACGGTGAATTGGGTTATTACCTAATTTCTGATGGTGGACGTTCACCTTACCGTTTACAATTTAGAAGACCTTGTTTTATTTACTACCAAGCATATCCTGAAATGATTACCGGTCAAAATATCAGTGATGCTGTATTGACTTTGAGTAGTATGAATGTTATTGCCGGTGAATTAGACGCATAAGTTATGAGTAATACACACGTAGATTTAAGCAAAAGACACAGCGAAAAGCCAACTTTCAGCTCAGAAAAAATGGCTGAGGTTCAAGCGCTGATTGCTTCTTATCCAGAAGGTAAAAGCAAAAGTGCGTTGATTCGTATTTTGCATATTGCAGAGGAAGAATTTGGCGGATGGTTAAGTATCGAAACAATGGATTACGTTGCTGAGATTTTGAACATTCAACCAATCGAAGTATACGAGGTTGCAACATTCTATACAATGTTCAATCTTGATCCAGTTGGAAAACATGTATTTGAAGTATGTCACACAGGTCCTTGCATGATTAGTGGAAGTGACAATATCATGGAATACATCCAACAAAAATTGGATATCAAAGTAGGTGAAACAACAAAAGACGGAATGTTTACATTGAAAACGGCTGAGTGTTTAGGCGCTTGTGGTTACGCTCCGATGTTGCAATGTGGTAAAAAATACCATGAGCACCTTACAAAAGAAAGAGTTGATGAAATTATTGCCGCTTACCGTTCAGGTGAGTTGCCTAAATAATGAATAGAGCATGGCGAGAAAGTTACTTTTAGAGCATGATGATGTACCAGGAATTGAGACGTTTGAAGTTTATCGTAAACTGGGTGGATATCGTTCTGTAGAAAAAGCATTGAAAACAATGTCTCCTGAACAAGTTGTTGAGGAAGTTCAAAAATCAGGCTTAAGAGGTCGTGGTGGAGCTGGTTTCCCTACAGGAATGAAATGGTCGTTTTTAGCAAAACCAGAAGGTGTTCCAAGATACCTTTTGTGTAACGCGGATGAGAGTGAGCCAGGAACATTCAAAGACCGTTATTTAATGGAGAAAATTCCACACAAATTAATTGAAGGGATGATTGTTTCAAGTTATGCGCTTGGAGCAAATTTGTCGTTCATTTATATCCGTGGTGAATATATGTGGGTATTAGAGATTCTTGAAAAAGCAATCGCTGAAGCCTATGCAAATGGTTTCTTAGGAAAAAATATCCTTGGTTCTGGTTACGATTTGGATTTACGTGTTGCTCCAGGTGGAGGTGCGTATATCTGTGGTGAAGAAACTGCATTAATCGAATCATTGGAAGGAAAACGTGGTAATCCACGTATGAAACCACCATTCCCAGCTGTTAAAGGTTTATGGGGATGTCCAACTGTGGTAAACAACGTTGAAAGTATTGCTGCCGTAGTTCCAATTGTGAACGATGGTGGAGAAGAATATGCAAAAATTGGACTTGGAAAAAGTACAGGGACAAAATTAATTTCTGCAAGTGGAAACTTGGTTCGTCCAGGTGTTTACGAAATCGAAATGGGTATGACTGTAGAGGAATTTATCTATGGTGATGACTGGTGTCGTGGAATCGCAAACGGAAAGAAAATTAAAGCGTGTATTCCTGGAGGTTCTTCAGTTCCAATTCTTCCTGCTCACTTAATTACAAAAACAGCGGCTGGTGAAGATCGTTTGATGACGTACGAAAGTTTGTCTGACGGTGGTTTCGCAACTGGTTCAATGTTGGGTTCAGGAGGATTTATCGTGTTTGATGAAGACCAATGTATTGTTCGAAATACGTGGACGTTTGCTCGTTTCTATGCACACGAATCATGTGGACAATGTTCACCATGTCGTGAAGGAACAGGTTGGATGGAAAAAGTATTGAACCGTTTGGAGCATGGACAAGGAAATATGCGTGATATCGATTTGTTGGCTGAAATCAATAAAAAAATCGAAGGAAATACAATTTGTCCACTTGGTGATGCTGCGGCATGGCCAGTAGCGGCTGCAATTCGTCACTTCCGTGAAGAGTTTGAATGGCACGTGACAAATCGTGAAGAATCACAAACAAGAAACTACGGTTTGCTTAAAGCACCAGTAGTAGGTTAATGTTAATTCGCTGAAAAGCAATAAAAAAACAACAGTATGGTAAAAGTTACCATTGATGACGTTCAGATAGAAGTAGAACCAGGAACAACAATCCTGAATGCTGCTCGTCAAATTGGAGGCGATGTCGTTCCTCCGGCGATGTGTTTTTATAGCAAACTTCCAGGAACGGGAGGGAAATGTAGAACATGTTTGGTGGAAGTGGCAGCTGGTTCTGAAAAAGACCCACGTCCAATGCCAAAATTAGTGGCTTCTTGTTCAACACAAGTGATGGACGGAATGATTGTAAAAAACAAAACAAGTGAACGCGTTCAAGAAGGACGTGGTGGCGTTGTTGAGTTTTTATTGATCAATCACCCGTTGGATTGCCCAGTGTGTGACCAAGCTGGTGAGTGTAACCTACAAGATCTTGGATTCGAACATGGTGGAGCGAAAACGCGCTACGAAGAAGAAAGAAGAACTTACGATCCAATCGATATTGGTAACAAAATCAAATTGCACATGAACCGTTGCATTTTGTGTTACCGTTGTGTTCACGTTGCTAATCAATTGACTGATTCACGTGTGCATGGTGTCTTGAATCGTGGTGAACATGCAGAAATTAGTACATACATCGAAAATGCTATTGAAAATGAGTTTTCAGGAAACATGATTGATGTTTGTCCAGTTGGTGCTTTAACAGATAAAACATTCCGCTTTAAAAGTCGCGTTTGGTTCTTGAAACCGATGGACGTTTCATGTGAATGTACAAAATGTTCTGGTAAAGCAGTTGCTTGGATGTTTGGTGATGAAATCTACCGTGTTACTGCACGTAAAGATAAATATGGCGAAGTAGAAGACCAAGATGGAAAAACTGGTTGGATTTGTAACGATTGTCGTTTCGAAAAGAAAGATCCAGCAAAATGGAACATCGAAGGACCTCGTAAAATCAATCGTCACTCTGTTATTTCTCAAGGACACTACCAAAGTCCAAGAGGTAATTCACAAAAAAAAATTAACTAATGGAGACTAGTGAATTAATCGAAAAGCTCATTTTAATTGTTACGTTGTTTGCAGTTACTCTTGGTATTGCAGCGTATGCAACCTATTTCGAGCGTAAAGTAGCAGCTTGGTTTCAGGATCGTATCGGTCCAGATAGAGCTGGTCCATTCGGAATCTTACAACCGCTTGCAGATGGTGGGAAATTATTCTTTAAGGAAGATTTTATTCCAGATGCAGCTGAAAAATGGTTGTTCATTTTAGGTCCTGGTATTGCCATGTTTACAGCTTTGATGACAGGTTCAGTTATTCCTTGGAGTACAAACTTGACATTGTTTGGTCAAGACATCGCGCTACAAGTGGCTGATGTGAACATCGGAATCTTGTTCATCATGGGCTTCCTTTCAATTGGAGTGTATGGAATCATGATTGGTGGTTGGGCATCAAACAATAAATATTCATTATTCAGTGCTGTCCGCGCAAGTTCCCAAATGATTTCGTACGAATTAGCAATGGGAATCTGTGTGATTGTTGTTGTTATGATGACTGGAAGTTTAGGCTTGAGAGAAATCGTTGACGCACAGCACGGAATGAATTGGAATGTCTTCTATCAACCAGTTGCATTTGTTGTGTTCTTCATTTGTGCCTTAGCTGAAACGAACCGTGCTCCTTTCGATTTACCAGAATGTGAGAGTGAGTTAATTGGTGGATACCACACAGAATATGGTTCGATGAAAATGGGATTCTACTTATTTGCTGAATATGTAAGTTTATTCATTTCATCAGCAGTAATCTCAACTTTATTCTTCGGAGGATACAACTTCCCTGGAATGGATAACTTCGAAGGAAACACATTGGCAATTCTTGGAGTTGTAGCGATGTTTACTAAAACATTCATCTTCGTCTTCATTTTTATGTGGATCAGATGGACACTTCCTCGTTTCCGTTTCGATCAATTGATGCATTTGGGTTGGAAAAGTTTAATTCCAATTTCGCTAATTAATTTATTAATCACTGGACTTGTCATTGCGTTCAATGAAGGTTGGTTTAAATAACTAGATGAATACTATGCAAAGTTTAACTGATAGAAAGAAAGTAGTTTCCAAAAAGGAAATGACCTTTATGGAGAAACTCTACCTTCCAGCAATCATTGGTGGAATGTGGATTACCTTCAAGCATTTATTCCGTAAAAACAATACGGTAAAATATCCTGAACAAACGCGAGAATTCGCTCCAGTTTATCGTGGTCAACATGTATTGAAACGCGATGAAGAAGGACGTGAGAATTGTACGGCTTGCGGATTGTGTGCTGTTGCATGCCCAGCAGAAGCAATTACAATGGTTGCTGCTGAACGTGTAAAAGGAGAAGAAAACTTGTACCGCGAAGAAAAATATGCTGAGAAATACGAAATCAATATGTTGCGTTGTATCTTCTGCGGATTGTGCGAAGAAGCATGTCCAAAAGAAGCAATCTTCTTAACTGATCGTATTGTTCCTTCAAATTTCGAGCGTGATGAATTTGTATATGGTAAAGATCGTTTGGTAGAACAAATGGATAACCGTATCGACATTACGAAAAGACAACACACTGGTAAAAGATCGAAGATATGAGTTTAGAATTAGTCGCAACAATTTTGGGTGGTTTAACCATTGGATCTGCTCTGATGGTAGTAATCAGTAAACACCCGGTAAGAAGTGTACTTTTTTTAGTACTTACTTTCTTCCTTATTTCATCAAACTATATTTTGATGAATGCTCAATTCCTTGCAATCGTTAACATTATCGTATACGCTGGTGCAATTATGGTATTGTTCCTGTTCGTATTGATGTTACTGAATCTCAGCAAAGATAATGAACCGAAAAGTCCATTCTACATTAAAATTGCCGCAGTAACTGCTGGAGGAACTCTTTTAACTGTTTTAATTGCAGCATTGAAAGATGGAATCATGGTAGGCACTGTTTCTAAAGTAGATGGATCTTCAACAGGTTTAGTTCAAAACTTGGGTCACGAGTTATTTACAACATACGTATTGCCATTTGAAATTTCTTCAGTCTTGTTCATTGCAGCAATGGTTGGAGCAGTTCTTTTAGCAAAACGTGAAAAACAATTAATTGATTAATTATGGTTCTAGCAAGTATATTTGAATCAGGCGTTTCAATTCAATTTTACATTGTGTTGTCAACTATCCTTTTCGCGATAGGTGCAATTGGTGTATTGGTTCGACGCAACATGATCATCTTATTAATGTGCATCGAATTAATGTTGAACGCAGTGAACTTATTGTTGGTAGCATTCTCAACGTATTTCGGTAAAGCAGATGGTCAACTATTTGTCTTCTTTATTATGGTTGTTGCCGCAGCAGAAGCTACAGTTGGTTTGTCCATCTTGGTAATGGCTTATAGAAATATTCGCACAACGGATGTTAGTATTTTCAATAAACAAAAAGGATAAGCAATGGCAGTAGATCAATTAATAGTAATGATTTTAGCGTTGCCTTTATTAGGGGCGCTTATCAATGGTACGATTGGGAAAAACTTGCCAAAACAAATCGTTGGTTCAATCGCTACAATCGTCATGTTTGCAGCATTTGGATTAGCCTTGATGGTTTTCAATTCAAATCACGAAGAGAAAATTATTCACTTGTTTAGCATCATTAACCTTGATAGTTTAACATTAAACGCTCGTTTCCAAGTGGATTCACTTTCAATTTGGATGACCTTGATTGTAACAGGAGTTGGATCTTTGATTCACTTATTCTCAATGGGCTACATGAGCCACGACAAAGGATACTACAAATTCTTTACGTACCTGAACTTGTTCATCTTCGCGATGTTGATTTTGGTATTAGGAAGTAATTATTTCATGTTGTTCTTCGGATGGGAAGGAGTAGGGATTTGTTCTTACTTGTTAATCGGATTCCATTACAGTGATGAGCAAAAAGGAATGTTGAACGGACTTGCAGCGCGCAAAGCCTTCATCATGAATAGAGTTGGTGATTTAGGTTTATTAATTGCTTTGTTCTTAATTCTAATGCAATTTGGAACCTTGGAATACCGCGAAGTAGCAGATAAGTTATTGGTTGAAAACATGATGCCAACAACTTGGATGATGTTTGGAATTACACTTTGTTTGTTCATTGGAGCAACAGGTAAATCTGCTCAAATTCCATTGTTTACGTGGTTGCCAGATGCGATGGCTGGACCAACTCCAGTTTCGGCTTTGATCCACGCAGCAACGATGGTAACGGCAGGTATTTTCTTGGTTGTTCGTTCGAACTTCATGTTTGAAACGCCAGGAGCTCAAGCTACACAAGACATTATGTTGTATGTTGGTTTGGCTACATCATTGGCTGCAGCGTTCATGGCGATGCGTCAAAACGATATCAAAAAAGTATTGGCTTATTCAACAGTATCACAATTAGGATTATTGTTCGTTGCATTAGGAATGGGCGCTTACACAGCTGCAATGTTCCATGTTACAACGCACGCATTCTTTAAAGCATTATTGTTCTTAGGTTCTGGTAGTGTGATTCACGCAATGTCAGACGAACAAGATATTCGTAAAATGGGTGGTTTGAAAAAATACATTCCTATTACACACATGACGTTCTTAATTGGAACATTGGCAATCGCTGGTTTCCCATTATTATCAGGTTTCTATTCGAAAGATGAAATTTTAGCTCATGCTGTCATGCACAGTCCAGTGATTTATGGAATCCTAATGGTTTCAGTTGCGATGACAGCAATTTATATGTTCCGTTTGTACTTCTTGACTTTCCATGGTTCGTTCCGTGGTTCAGAAGAGGCGAAACATCACTTGCATGAAAGTCCAAAAAGCATGACAATTCCATTATTAGTGTTAGCTGTTCTTTCTGTAATCGGTGGTGCTTTGAACTTACCAGGAGTAATCTTAAGCAAAGGAGCACATTGGATGTCTCATTTCTTGGAGCATAATACACGTGGTTTAGAATTGATTGAAACACATCATTTGTCAAACAGCCAAGCGATGTTGTTGATGGGTGGAGCAGTTTTGATGACCTTGATTATTTTGTTTGGAACATTTGTAGTATACGTGAAGAAAAACAGCGTTGCAAAAGCAGATGAAGAATTAAAAGGATGGGAATTGTTGTCCAACAAAAAATTATACTTCGATGAAATTTACAACGCGTTGTTCGTTGTGCCAGTTGAATGGATTTCAGTTAAATCACATCAGTTTATTGAAATGTTCATTTTGAATAAGTCAATCACTGGTTTCACTGGATTAATTGGAAAATCTGGAGATGTTGTTAGAAAATGGCAAACAGGTGTTGTGTCAAGCTATATTTTGTGGATGGTTGTTGGAATCATCGGTTTGGTAGTGTATTATTTAATTAAATTTTAAGTTTTGGAACTATTTGTTATACCGTTAATATTTGCTCTAGTTGCAGCATTCGCCCCTAAAAATGTGGTGCGTTATGTTGGACTTTTAGGAGCCGTAGCTTCGTTGGTTGTAACGATCGTTCATGCGATTTCGTTTGCTCCAGAAGCAACAGTAAGCTTAGTAGATCCAAACTACATTACTTCGTTTGGGTTGACGTTTAAAATGGGCTATGATGGCATGGGATTACTGATGGTGATTCTTACGAATGTCATGGTGACAATCATTTTACTAGCGAACTTAAATCAAAAAATTGCGAATGAGCGTTCGTTCAATGCAATGGTGTTGTTGATGCAATTTGGTTTAATTGGGGTGTTCACAGCGATGGATGGAATTATGTTCTACATTTTCTGGGAGTTAACATTGATTCCAATTTTCTTGATTTCTTGGTGGTACGGAGCGCCGGAGCGTAAACAAGTGTTAGTGAAATTCTTCATTTATACATTTGTAGGTTCCTTGGCAATGTTATTGTCATTGATGGCTTTAGGAACGTACGCAACAGATTTCTCACATGCAAGTTTGGTTGCAGTAACATTATCAGCGAAAGCAGCCTTTTGGGTAATGGGCGGATTCTTCTTAGCATTTGCGATTAAAATTCCTTTGTTCCCTTTCCATACTTGGCAACCGTCAACCTATACAGTTTCACCAATGGCTGGAACTATGTTACTTTCTGGTTTGATGTTGAAAATGGCCTTGTTCGGAATGATTCGTTGGATGTTGCCATTGGCGCCTGAAGCGAAAAGTGAAATGACTTGTTTAGTAATCACTTTGGGATTAATCGGAATCGTTTATGCAGCAATCATTGCGATTAAACAATCCGATATCAAACGTGTTTTTGCATTCGCATCAATTTCACACGTTGGGTTAATTGCTGCGGGAATTATGTTGTTTACAAAAGATTCATTAACTGCTTCATTCATTCAAATCATCAATCACTCATTGGTTGCAGTTGGTTTGTTCTTAGCAGCTGGAATTTTGGAGAATCGTTTAAACACACGTGAGTTTTCTCAAATGGGTGGAGTTGCGAAATTAGCTCCGAAGTTTGCGTTCTGGTTTGCGGTGATTGGATTCGCTTCAGTTTCTGTTCCATTCACATCAGGATTCATCGGTGAGTTTTTATTGTTGAAAGGATTATATGGATATAACTGGATTGTTGGATTAGTTGCTGGAACGACGTTGGTTTTTGGAGCTGTTTATACGTTACGTGCTTATCAGTTGAGTATGTACGGAAGTCCAAAAATTGAAGGATTCAAAGATTTAACATGGAATGAAATGTTAGCTTTCTTTATTATTTCGGTAATAATTGTTGTTCTTGGGGTGTATCCTCAAGTTGTTATAGATTTTGTTGGACCAAGCTTGGATAATTTATTCAATTCTATGCAAGCTTCAAATACACTTGTACCTTAATATGGACGCGTTAATTGTAGTTTTCGTTACAGGATTGATTTCCATGTTTATTGCAATGGCTAAAAAGCCTGCATTAGTATTAGCAACTGCTGTTACTGGTTTATCTGTTGCAATCGGTTTAATGGTTTGCCAATGGTCGCATCCATATACACTTGTAAAGTATGAAGGATTGTTGTTTGATCACAATGCAATTAAATACTCGGTTTTAGCTATGTCTTTTGCTTTACTGGTTATTGTTGGTGGTTACAGTCATTTCAGAAAAGAAGCAGAGCACACAGGTGAATACATTTCATTATTGTTGTTCTCAACTGTTGGAGCTTTGTGTATGACAGCTTTCACGGATATGTTTATGTTCTTCCTTGGGTTGGAAATTTTATCAATTCCAATCTATGTAATGGCAGGAAGTAAAAAACGCGATATTCTTTCAACTGAAGCATCGTTGAAATACTTCTTTACAGGTTCATTTGCAACGGGTGTTTTGTTGTTTGGAATGGCTTGGGTTTATGGTGCAACAGGTTCATTTAAATTAGCTGAAATTCAAGCAGCAATTAGTTTAGGAACTGCACAAGGAGCCTTGTTAAATGTCGGGATCTTAATGATGATGGCGTCGTTCTTGTTCAAAGTTGGTGCTGCACCATTCCATTTCTGGTCACCAGATGTTTATGGAGGATCACCAAACATCGTAACAGGATTCATGGCTGCGGTGGTTAAATTGGCTGGTTTATTCGCTTTCTGGAAATTGTTTACAATTGCTTTTGCAGACGCAAACGCTGTTTGGGGTGGAGCCTTGGCTGGAATTATTATTCTTACTGTGCTTGTTGGAAACCTTTCAGCATTGCGCCAAACGAAATTTAAACGTTTATTAGCTTACTCAAGTATCGCGAATGCTGGTTATGCTTTGTTAGCAATCATCAATCAAGATACACAAAGTCAACAAAACTTATTTATCTACTTAGTAGGATACGGATTTGCAATTATCTCATTGATTGTTGTATCATTGATTTTAGACAATGAGTCAGACGACATCGAAGCCTACAAAGGAATTGGACGTAAAAATCCATTCATTGGTTTTGTATTGGTTCTTGCAACGCTTTCAATTGCAGGTGTTCCGCCGTTGGCTGGATTCTTTGGTAAATACATGGTATTCTCTAGTGCCTTCACAATGTACCCAATTTTGGTAATCATCGCAATCATCACTTCTGGAATTGGTATTTACTACTATTTGCGTTTTATCATGACAGCAATGTCATCTGAAGATACGGAGAATGTTCCAACGTTAAAACCATCTATTTTACACTACATTGTTTTGGCAGTGTGTGTGATTGGATTGTTAGCTGGAGGATACATTTCGCTTTAATAGCTCAAATTATTAGTAGTAAAAGGGATCTGAGTAGGTCCCTTTTTTAGTTGAATGAAAGTTCGTATTGAAATCCATTACTTGACGTTATTTTCATCTCGCCATTGATCTGTTCTGAAAGCGATTGAATCAATTCTAAGCCCAATGAATTGGATTCTTTTAAAACATCTTCAGGAATCCCCGGACCGTTGTCCTTGATGCGTAAATAAGTGTGTTGGTCCTTTTGCTTTAGTTCTATTTCTAAAATAAGCGGCTGATCAGCTGTTCGAGCATATTTAAATGAATTCGTGATTAATTCATTGATGATTAATCCACACGGTATGGAGGTGTTTAAATCCAACTGTAAATCCTCCAAATCAAATTGCATTTCATACATTGTTTCTCCACCAAAAGAATAAGCAATTTCACGCACTAAATTTTCGATATACACTTTGAAGTTTAATCCAACATGTGTTTCACTCGTATAAATGTTTTCATGCACGAGAGCCATCGAATACACACGATTTTTACAATCATCCAAAGCTGTTTTTGTTTCTTCCTCTTTCGAAGTCATTTTTTTAAGGTTCAACAAACTGGTGATGATGTTCATATTGTTCTTAACGCGATGAAATACTTCGGATAATAGAATTTCCTTTTCATGTAGGATCTTTTTAATAACCTCTTGCTGCTTAATCGAATCAAACATGATCATCAAAGCATATAAGGTTGATGCGGTTATCGAAAGTAAAATATTAAACACAACTAAGGTGAAACTCGAATGCGCATGAGGATCACGTAGCCAATTGAATTGAAAGCCAACTAGGATAATTAGCACGGTAACAAGACAGAATACGCTGAGAATGATTAAATGAGAAATCGTTTCTTTTTTACCAATTAATTGAATTAGAGTAAACATTAAGGGAAAAAAGTAAACAATCACATAAGAATCAATTCCCATTTTTAAATTGACAGGAATTAAAAACAGAAAATCGAGAATGTAATAGGCGTAAATTGCACCAATGACATGCTTCCTATTAAATAAGAAAACACTAAACAAAAGTATAGTAGCACTTAGACATTCGTAAAAAAAAGCATGAAATCCCATGAAGTGCACAAAAAGGGTAGCAACGAACATATAAAGTATACTCACAAACGTAGTGACGTTCACTTTTTTAGTCAATTCGTTTTCCCAATTTGGTTTAGTTGGGTTAACACCATTCATTATGAGATTGTTATAAAAACCAATCATTCGCTGCCTTCATTTCTTGACTAGGAAGATACTGATTTAGTTTTGAATTGTGAGAATTTGAACAAAAATTTAAAAAATTACTTCATAAGAAGCTCCATTGTTGTTTTTGAATTCACCTTTACCATTGATTTGCTCAGTTAAGGATTCGATTAATTCCATCCCTAAAGTAGATTTTTCATTGAGGAAATGCTCTGATATTCCAGGGCCATTATCCTTAACGGCAAGATAGATACCACCTTCTCTTGGTTGTAAAGTAATGTCAACTTTCAACTTTTTTCCGGGTTGCTGAGCGTACTTGAATGAATTGGTGATTAGTTCATTGATAATTAATCCACAAGGAATGGAAGTGCTCAAATCCAATTGAAGCTCTTCTAAATCATAGTTAATTTCAAATGTATCTTTTTCACCGAATGACTTAGCAATTTCATCTACCAAATTCATGATATACTGTTTGAAGTTCAAACCGATAAGCGTGTCATTGTTAAAAATGTTTTGATGCACCAAAGCCATTGAAAACACACGATTGCGACATTCTTCTAATGCATCTTTCGTTTCTTGTGATTGGGAGGTAATCTTCTTAAGATTCAACAAGCTTGTGACAATGTTCATGTTGTTTTTAACACGGTGAAAGACTTCTGCCAGTAAGATTTCTTTTTCATGAAGCATTTTCTTAATCAAAGTATCCTGAGCAATGGATTCAATAACCATGATTAAGGCAAATGCAATAGTTGAAGAGAAAGAAACAATAATATTAAACAGGGATAAATTATTGATAATGGTTTTACTCAACTTTACATCTAAAAAGCTATAATTGTAACCAATGGCAATTGTAATCACTGTCAGAAAGCAAAAAAGACTCAAAACAACCAAGTGTTTCCAAGTTTCTCTTCGTCCAAGTAATTGCACCAAACTAATAATAACTGGAAAATAAAATAGGATCATGTAGGAATCAAGTCCCATTTTTAAATTCATTGGAATAAAACAGACAAAGGCACTAATAAAAAATAGGTGAGTTGCCCAGATATAGTTTTTATAGCGATTTAGCAATGGAATTACTGGAAGAATTAGCAAAGAAATCAAACATTCATAGAGGAAAGTTGTGTGTCCAGTTATAGCCACAAACAAAATTCCCAACAGCATATTCACCATCGATAAGTAAACGATGGCATTTAATTTTCGAGTCAAATAGATTTCCCACGGAAGATAAGTGGCTTTCACTCCGTAGTTCACAAGTCGATTTATGCTATTCTTCATTCAAATAATATTCACCCTTCAAACCGATGAAATTCAATTTGTTGTGTGAATATACTAAAATTAAAGTGAAAGAAGTAATTTTTAAGCGTGCGCTGTTGCTAGTTGTTTAATTGCAAGAGCAATCTCTGTTTGTAATGCAAAACCTTGGTTTTCATTGTACCATTGCTGCAACCCAATTTTTTGCTCTTCCAACGTCAATTTTTGTTCTTTCAGTTTGTGAAACAAGGCTTGTGCTTCTGCTGGACGAGGACCCCAAACATGTAAATCGTGCTTGTTCTCATCACGAATAATCAATTTCGGTATTGCCTTGCCGCCATTGGTTAAATAAGAATCAATTTCAGAACCTGCTGAATCACGCAATTGAATTTCCAATGTAATCAGTGGATTCAATTCAGCTAACTTCACGATGAAAGGTACATTGTGTGAAGCATCTCCACACCACGGTTCAGTAATTAAAACCCATGTTTGTTTGCTTTGAATATTTTGAACAGCCTCAACTGCTTCGTCAATTAAAACACCTTTTTTTACCCAACGATTTTGGCGCGAATGGTTCAGTTTTACATATTCTAAAAAATGCGGATCGTCGTATGGAGCAGTTGTCAATTCTCCTGATAAAATACGATCAAATGTCTGTTGGTAGTCTGTGAAATTCATTGTACTTATTTTTCACTAAAAGTACAAAACGAAATTCGCATGAATGTCACTCAAGTAACAAACTTTGCTTGGATGGATAAGGCTGTGATTTCAAGAATGGGTTCAAAAAAAAACTCCCACCTTTTTTCTAAGATGGGAGTGATTTGTTCAGTTGAATTTATTGTGGCAAGCAAACAATTGAAATTTCCTTCATTTCCATGCTTCCTTCATGGTCTTTTTCAACATCAACGAGCAATTTTACGACTGCTGTGTCTGTTACATTGTTTGTCCATGTTTCATCCAAGGCATAGCTTGCAGCATGAACGTCGTGAACTTGAGAAAGTAGGGTTGATCCAGTTGTCACATTTGTATAAGTTACGGTGTATCCATGCATTTCAGCAGAACCTGTTACTGTTCCAGTTAAATGAACAGCTTGTCCAAAAGGAATGGTGTCGTTTTCCGTCGGTGAAGAAATAGTAATAGTTGCTGTAACTTCTACTTCTTCTTTCTTACAAGAGATGATGACGATTGCTAGAATTGCGAAGGCAATATATTTTTTCATTTTTTCGATTTTTTAGAAATTAAATAATTGATGGAAAGTTGAACAGCTTCTTTTTGATGAACTGCTCCGTTTCCAAGATTTTGATAAATGGGAACTTGGGTAGAAAGTGAGACAAACCACTTTGATTTTACATAATTCAAACCGATTTTACCGCCAACAGATAAACCGTGGTTAACACTTTCACTCACAATGATTCGATCGATACAGTCCTTGCCAAAATAAGTCCCTTGAATTCCGACAAATGGTCTGAAAACAGATGCCTTGGCTTTGAAAACATGGAAGAAATTTCCACTTAAATTGGAAATAGATCCGTATTGATAAGCGTATTTATTTTCCAAACGAACCGTATGGGATGCTTCGATTTGAACTCCATTTTTTCGCGTTTGTTTGAAATAATTTGCACTTAAGGTGAAATCGAAAGCACCAGTTCCTGGATACATGTTCGACATTGTATGCGCACTTTCAGCAAAACTACCCGTTGGAAATTTAATTCCGAACCCAATGTTTAATTGTTGACGAATAAATCCACTTGAATCTTTTGAAATGAAGGGCGAATAAAAACTCAACAGCGCCAAATCTCCAAGGCCTGATTTACGCGTTTTTACACTGTTTTCTTTCTGAGAAACATATGAATAGGGAATTACTCCAATGATCTGCCAGCGCTGGCTCACTTGAAATTTTCCCATCAATTCTGATTGAAAAAAGTACTCATCAGAATTCATTGTTCCTGTAATCATCGATTCAGTTTGACTATGAAATCGTCTGTAATTTGAACGAATTCCGAAATAATGAAAGTCGTTCGTTGGTGCAAAACCTATGGTGCTATTTGCACTTACGCCACCGCAAACGTCGCAGGCATAAACATGTACACAAGTAATGACACCACACAATAAAGCAAGTATTTTTTGCATTGCATGTGATTGTTAATGAATAAATAGAGCGAATGCGCCCTTTAAAAAACATTAACCCATGCAAGGAGGATGGAAAATCGACGAAGAAATTGGATTCAAAAGTCCATCTGAATAAAAGTGATTGGCTTTCGAACGATGCAAAGAAAGTATGCCCTCATAACATATACTTGGAATATTCCATTGCGCTACGTGCGTTTCAGCTTTTGATGTGTAAGGATTACTTTTCCCTGTCGAATCGTTCTTTTTTTGCTCAGCTTCCAATTTTTTCAATTGCTTCGCCAAGTAACACTTACCATTACATTTAAGTTTTGGTCTTGCTTTATTCTCACACTTTTCGCGTGCAATTCGATTTTGATCGATTTTATACCATACTTCCCAACCAAAGAAAAAGAAGCTTTTTCCTAATAGTGCGGTTGAAAGAAATATGGTAAAAAGAATTTTCATCAATACATTGCTGGAAATTTCGAAGGATTTGCTTCGTGCATCATACCGTATGCTTTCTCAACGATATCGTCAATGCTTGGTTTTGAGAAGTAATCACCATCAGAACCATACGCTGGACGATGATCTTTTGCGCTCATTGTTTCTGGTGCCGAATCTAAATGGTAATAGCCTTTTTGCTCAACCAAAATTTTATCCAAAATATACGCTGTAGCTCCACTGCTCACGTCTTCGTCAACAATTAACAAACGATTTGTTTTCTCTAACGATTCAGCAATTAAATGATTGATATCAAAAGGCAATAAAGTTTGAACATCGATTAACTCGACGTCAACACCAATTTCCATCAATTGCTTCGCTGCAACTTCACATAAATTGAAAGTAGAACCATACGATACAATTGTTAAATCAGCTCCTTCTTTTACAATTTCTGGAACTCCAAGTGCTTCTTTAAATTGACCAATGTTTGTTGGCATCAATTCTTTTGTTCTGTAACCGTTCAATGGCTCAATAACCAATGCTGGTTCGTCAGCTTCCATCAATAAATTGTAGAATCCTGCTGCTTTTGTCATGTTACGAGGAACACAAACATGCATTCCACGAACAGCATTAATGATCATTCCCATCGGCGAACCACTGTGCCAGATTCCTTCCAAACGGTGTCCACGCGTACTGATAATTAACGGCGCTTTTTGTCCACCTTTTGTACGGTATTGAACCGTTGACAAATCATCTGACATTACTTGAATTGCATATAACAAATAATCCAAGTATTGAATTTCAGCAATTGGACGTAAACCACGCATGGCCATTCCAATTCCTTGACCGATGATTGTACATTCACGAATTCCCGTATCCGTAACACGTAATTGTCCAAATTGGTCTTGCATGCCTTCCAATGTTTGGTTTACGCCACCAATTTTTCCAGCATCTTCCCCAAAAACCAATGCTTCAGGGTATTTTTCTAAAATATATCTGTAATTCTCACGTAAAATGATTCGTCCATCTTCTTGTGTGTTCGAACCATCGTAGGCTGGGGCAACTGGCTCAATGTTCAATGCCGCTTGCTCAGATTGTGAGTGCAAGTATGAACTGTAGCGGTCAAAATTCGCATTAATTCTTCCTTTGATCCATGAAGCCAACGCTTGTTTCGAAGCTGAATTTTCTTCACGCACCATACGCAATACTTTACGTGCAATTGTCAAAACATCTTTGCGAACTGGTTCAAATGCTTTTTCCAAGGCTTCAACCTCTTTCGAAATGAAAACACCATTAGGACTTTCAGCAGCCACAGCTTTTAACAAACGTAAAGCTTCTGCCAAATCCATTTGAACATCTGTTGTGAATGCTTTCCACGCTTCGTTTTTTGAATCGCGAACACTTGATTTAGCCTCTTTGTGAATTGCTTCTAATTCTTCCGCCGTTGCGATGATATTACCGTCTGCGTTGAAGTTTAAAATCCACTCTTTGAATTTATTGATACAATCGAAATCAGTTTCCCATTGTAAACGCTCTTCTGATTTATATCGCTCGTGAGACCCAGAAGTTGAATGTCCTTGCGGCTGATTAACTTCTTTCACGTGAACTAAAACAGGAACGTGTTCTTCACGTGCAATTTTTACTGCTTTTTCGTATGTTTCACACAAATGAGCGTAATCCCAACCTTTTGTTACAAAAATCTCGTAACCAGGCTTGTCTTTTGTGCGTTGCATTCCTGCTAATGCTTCAGAAATACTACCTTTTGTCGTTTGAAATTCACGAGGTACAGAAATACCAAATCCATCGTCCCAAACTGACATTACCATCGGAACTTGTAAAACACCTGCTGCGTTGATTGTTTCCCAGAAAGGTCCTTCAGAAGTCGACGCATCACCAATTGTACCAAAAGCAACTTCATTTCCACCATTGGTGAATTTTTTGAATTGCTCTAAGTCTTTTAAAGTTGGGTGATTACGATAAACTTTTGATGCTTGCGCTAAACCTAACAAGCGTGGCATTTGTCCAGCAGTTGGTGAAATATCAGATGAACTGTTTTTTTGAGCCATCAAGTTTTTCCAATTGCCATTCGCATCTAAATTACGCGTTGCAAAGTGGCCGCCCATTTGACGTCCTGCAGATTGTGGCTCAATAACTTCGTCTGTATGCGCATACAAACCAGAGAAATATTGTTGAACAGTTAATTGTCCAATTGCCATCATCAAGGTTTGATCGCGGTAATACCCAGAACGGAAATCACCATCTTGAAATTGTTTCGCTAAGGCAATTTGTGCCAATTCTTTCCCATCACCGAAAATACCAAACTTGGCTTTTCCAGTTAAAACTTCCTTTCTTCCTAACAATGATGTTTCACGAGAAATACACGCTAAACGGTAATCTGCTAACACTTCTGTTTTAAAGGTTTGAAAATCCAATGCTTCTGTGGTTTCAACCATTGCTTCTTTTGCCATAGCTCAATTTTAAGACACGCAAAGATAATAAAATTCAAGCTTTTTTAGGGGCTTCAAATCTCGATTCGAAAAAAAGTATTCAATTCATCAGAATCTCTATATTTGTATCATGGATTTCAAGGAAACTTTAAAGAAATATTTGCCCTATTTTGTTGATGTTTGGCAATACATTGTCATCATTTTGATTTTCATAATTGCTGCCATTTTTATTCTTTAAATTGCCAGCGTTATTTGTATATTCGTTGAAATTTGATTTCAATGAAGTACTCTTTTATTTTTCTATTTGCTTTTCTAATATTTTCTATTCAGGCTCAAACGAATATTGAGCTACTCGGACATGTCGATTATCATACTTTGCACGATGCAAATTTGAACGATGTTTGGGGGTATGTTGATGAACTTGGGAATGAATATGCAATTGTAGGAACAACCAAAGGAACCTCCATTGTTGATTTGTCAGACCCAACAAACCCAATAGAAATTTTTTGGTTGCCGGGTTCAACCTCCATTTGGAGAGATCCAAGTGTTTATGGTGACTTTGCCTACATAACGACAGAAGCTGAAGATGGATTGGCGATCATTGACTTAAGTCCTTTGCCAGGTTCCACAGTGTTGCCAACAGCTGTTTATACGGGTCCGCTAGGGAATGAATGGCAATCAGCTCATACGTGCTTTTTGGATGAAAATGGTGTTGCTTATATTTTCGGTGCAAATCGAGGACAAGGAGGAGTGATCATGTTGGATGTTCAAACAAATCCAATGGCTCCAATTGAACTTGGAAATTTTGACAATTGGTATGCGCATGATGGCTTTGTTCGAAACGATACAATGTATTTAGCGCATATCAACGATGGTTTTTTTAGTTTGGTAGACGTCACAGACAAATCAAATCCACTTTTAATCGGAACAAAACATACGCCGAACAATTTTACCCATAATATCTGGCCTTCTGTAAACGGAAATTACGTGTTCACAACAGATGAGGTTTCAGGTGCTTACATTACGTCGTACAATATTCAAAATCCTGCCGCAATTTCAGAAGTAGATCGAACACAACATTCACCTGGAACGGGAGTTATACCGCACAATACGCACGTGAGAGGTGATTATTTAATCACAAGTTACTATTCGGACGGAATCACAATTCATGACATAACAAACCCTGAGAGCATTATTTTGGTTGGTGAATATGATACCTATCCAACGCAGACGAGTGGATTTGACGGATGTTGGGGTGTTTATCCATTTTTTCCTTCAGGAACGATTGTCGCTGCAGATATCACAGAAGGACTCTATATTTTGAATCCGTCTTACAAAAAAGCATCGTATTTAGTAGGTGATGTGATTGATGCTTCGACAAACCAACCGCTGGATCAAGTGGCTGTTCATATCATAGGAAATGACGAGTCTGATTATACCAATTCCAATGGACATTACTCAAGTGGAATTTTAGGTGAAAATGTATATACAGTTGAATATTCGAAAGTGGGCTATTACCCTCAAGCTGTTCAATTGAATCTATTTCAGTCAGTTGTGCAGAACCAAGATATTCAGCTTGTTCCAATTCCACCATATGCTTTAACTGTAAATGTTATTGAAGCTGTAAGTGGGAATCCAATTTCAGATGTTCAATTGGCGTTTAAAACGAGTTTGATTGAGCAAAATGGTTTGACGAATGGAATAGGGGAAGAGAACCTAACGTTGTATTATCAAGAACAATACATGGTTGTAGCGGGAAAATGGGGCTATAAAACGTATTGTACGGAGCAATTAATTGACCAAAATACGGGCGTGTTGACCATCGAGATGGAGCCAGGTTATATGGATGAATTTACATTTGATTTTGGTTGGACGGTCGCAGGAACAGCTACAACTGGAATTTGGGAAAGAGGAGTTCCGAATCCAACGAATAGTGGTTCTGCTCCATCTTTAGATGCTGAATATGATTGCAGTGATAAAGCATTTGTAACAGGAAATGCAGCTTCGTTAAATCCTGACCACGATGATATTGATAATGGAGATACTCGCTTGACTTCTCCATTGATGGATTTGACAAGTTATTCTGACCCCCATTTAAATTTCGTTAAATGGTTTTATTGTTATTTCGGTGCAAGCCCTGATGATACATTGGAGGTAATAGTTTCAAATGGATTAACCTCTGTTTCTGTGAGCAAAACAGGGAGTAACATGAGCAACTTCGCTTTTTGGGAGCCTGTCAGTATCCGTTTGCAAGATTACATCACAATAACAAATTCAATGACTGTAAAATTCAATGTTTCCGATTTAAATCCTGATGTGAATATTACTGAAGCAGGTATCGATTATTTCTTTATCTCAAATGAAAATACGCTGCTAACGAACACAATTCAAGAAAACCAAATTTCGATTTATCCAAATCCATTTAATGATGAACTTTACTTGAATGGAGTAGAAGAAAGTACAAAATTTGAGTTGTATTCGATAGGCGGACAACTTTTATCAAACGGAAATGTATCTGAGACTCAAACGAAAATAAATACAGCTTTATTAACTTCAGGAATGTACATTTTAAAAATTGGAGATGCTCTTTACAAGGTTATGAAGGACTAACTGTTAACTTAAAAATTGAGTTGGAATTCTGTTTAGCTAGTCTTTGATTATATTTGTCACTATATATTAAGAAGTTGGAAAGTAAAATCGATATATCTGTAGTTGTACCATTGTATAACGAAGTTGAATCACTACCGGAATTGCATGCGTGGATTGAGCGTGTAATGAATGAAAATGGATTCTCTTACGAAGTTATTTTTGTTGATGATGGAAGTAAGGATGGGTCTTGGGATGTTGTAGAAGGCTTGCATGAGAAAAATCCATTTGTAAAAGGAATTAAATTTCAGCGTAATTATGGTAAATCTGCCGCGCTTCAGAAAGGATTTGAAGCAGCCAAAGGAGATGTTGTAATTACGATGGATGCTGACCTACAAGATTCACCTGATGAAATTCCGGAGCTTTACAAGATGATCATGAGCGACGATTTTGATGTTGTTTCAGGATGGAAGAAAAAACGCTATGATCCAATTACAAAAACACTTCCAACAAAATTATACAATTGGGCAGCAAGACGTTTAACTGGAATTTATTTGCACGATTTCAATTGTGGTTTGAAAGCCTATAAAAATGCAGTTGTAAAAAGCATTGAAATTTACGGTGATATGCATCGCTATATTCCACCACTCGCAAAATTTGCTGGATTCTCAAAAATTGGAGAGAAGGTTGTTCAGCATCAAGCACGTAAATATGGAACAA
>JACCDH010622969.1_pt1 | contig 48614 bp, 53 predicted proteins | sample 7442481 | NCBI WGS metagenome assembly JACCDH01 (sample SAMN15323433, study PRJNA562643) | freshwater metagenome | isolation source: river surface water | place: USA:Blue River Watershed | collected 2017-08-15
CTAACCGAAGCAGAACTTGTAATTCCGGCAAATGTTCCTGAGATGACTTTTTAGTTTCTTCTGAGTGTGGGGACGTAGATACTGGACTCACACTCGTGTTTAAACATGGGGCCGGGATATAAATTGTTTCCCCAGTCTCATCAAGTAAATCAGGCGGATTCAAAGGATCTTGTCCCTCAATCGGAGTCCCATCTCCATAGTGTTTACGAAGTTTGACACCAAAACCTTTTCTCACTAAGTTTTCAAAGTACACGGCCCTGTACTCCATCACAGTTTCGAACTCATGGTTGGGACCATTAACTCTCCCAAAATCGAGAACACCTCGGATGGAGTCGAAGCTGTGGTAGAGTTCATGGGCAAGAGAAATCGTCGTATCTAACTTCCTTCTTACCCCGTCTGATTCGATGGTTTCATTGATCATGTTAGGATTCCAATACACTCGCCCTCCAGATCCAATATTTGTTAAAGGAATAGGGAGATTTGACTCTCGGAGTGTATTAAAAATCACAATGGCCTTAGCGTTGGTCATTCCACTCCACATTTTTCCATCGATTGTTTGAGGGTCAAAACGATTTCCACCTGGACGAATGGTCAAAGGGTAATAGGACTCCTCAAGATGACGTAACAGTTTCGCTGCAGGTTCAATGCCCTCTAAGCTTGCCAAGGCATAGGCCACACTTCTCACGAAAGGATCCGTGATTCTTTTCACTTCACTTCCTTCGGCGTCAAAGAAGCGACCTTCTCTATAGGTTAAAAATTCTTCTCCACTTAAAAGATCAGATGAGGCGACCTTAACCTTTAATGAATCTCTCATTAAATTCCATCGAAGAGGAGCAGCGAATGGATCATACTCCCAGCTTTGATCACACGAGTAAGAAGGTAAAAGTTCTTGGTTGGGCTTAATAAAATTAATAAGCTCCGCATAGGTATAGTCTCGATAATCATTGGCAGCAAAACGTAAAATTTCATAGTCACTTGCAAAGAGTGAAGTAACTTGCATAAGTAGAATAAAGGTCAAACCTATTTTCATGCGGAATCCTCCCAAACGGATGGGTGATCCTACCAGATTTAAGTTTTTTGGATGTTTTTTGGAAATATTTACACTACGATTTAAGCATGAAAACAAGAGTGGTCATAAAAGTCGGGTCTCTCGCGGTCACAGACGAAACCGGCGGGGTTTCATCAAGCAAAATTAAGGCCTTAGTAGTAGAACTAGAGGCCTTGAAACAAAACGGCTACTGCCCCATCTTAGTTAGTTCTGGAGCGATCAACTCCGGCCGAAGCCTCGTTAAAAAACCTGATGATAAAAAAATGATGATCTCCTATCAACAGGCAGCGGCAGCAGTTGGCCAACCTAAGCTCATGAAGGCGTATCTCGACTCTATGGAAGCCTTTGGTATTCACTGTGCTCAGATTCTAGTGACACACGAAGACTTTAAAGTCAGGAAGAGATTTCTAAATATTCGAAACACAATCAACTGCTTAATTGAAAATGGTATTCTCCCGATCGTTAATGAAAACGATACTGTCTCTTATGAAGAGATCACCGTAGGTGATAACGACCAGCTCGCTGTGATGATCACCGAGGCCACCGATGCTGAAAAACTCATTCTCTTGACTGAAGCCGATGGGTTATTTGATAAAAATCCCAAGGAGCCAGATGCCAAACGCTTTGATGTCGTTGACTTCAAAGATAACTTTGCGGGTGTTAAGTTTGCCGCTAAAACTTCTGTTGGTCGCGGTGGAATGGACACTAAACTCAAGGCCGTACGGAAACTCACGCCGATTGGCGTGGACGTAATTATTGGAACTTTTTTAATTAACTCTCCTTTAACAAGGCTCCTTGACCAAAAAGGTGGAACCCTCTTTAAAGGGAATCCAGAGAAACAAACTTCGCGCAGGAAATCTTGGCTATCGACAGTCGTTAAAAATGAAGCTTGGGTGGTTGTTGATGAGGGCTGCTTTGAAGCGATGATGAAAGGTGTCACTTCCCTTCTTCCAATTGGGATTAAAAAAGTTTACGGCGTCTTTAAGCGTGGAGACGTCATTCAAATTAAGCATAAAAATAAAACCATTGCTGTGGGGATTACTGAATTTGATCATCGTGAGATGAATCTCATTAAGGGCAAAAAATCCACTGAGATCAGCACTATCATCGAGAACTCCCCGTCTAAGGTCGCCATCCACAAGGATAATCTCTTACTAAAGAGCGACCAATAGGTTTAAACTCGTAAAAACCGGCGAATTGACTCAGAGCTCAGCGAAAATCTCCCTTATCGGTTAGGCTCTTTGAGGTTAAAATCACATCTCTAATTAAGAGGATTTTATGAGTGTCATCGACATTGCCCAAAAAGCAAAAATTGCTACCACTACTCTCCAATCTCTTCCAGAAGAGCAGCGAGTGATGGCCCTTGAGGCCATTGCTAATGCTCTTAACCATCATGTGGGAGATATTCTGGTTGAAAATCAAAAGGATCTTGTTGAAGCTCGAAAAAATCATTTGGGCCAAGCTTTAATTGACCGGATGGTTCTGACTGAAAAATCAATTAGTGAACTCGCACAGATGTGTAAGAATGTTGGGGAACAGCCTCAAGTCGTAGGAACAATTGTAGAAGAGTACGTTAGACCAAATGGTCTTTTGATTCAAAAACAGCGAATCCCAATTGGTGTGATCGGAATGATCTTCGAATCTCGCCCTAATGTGGTCGTCGACGGAGCGGCCCTTGCGATAAAATCAGGGAACGCGATTATTTTAAAAGGTGGAAAAGAGGCCCTGCACTCAAATAAAAAACTTTTTGAAGTGATCTCTGAGGCGACTGAAAGAATTCTCCCTTCAGGTTCGGTTTCACTCATTGAAACAAGACAAGATGTTGCGGAACTTTTAAAACTCAATCGCTATATTGACCTTATGGTGCCTCGGGGAGGAAGTGGTCTGGTTCAGTTTGTGAAGGCCCATGCCACGATGCCCGTCGTGGCCCATGATAAAGGCCTTTGTCATATGTATGTTCACGAGGACGCAGAAGTTTCTCAAGTGATCCCGATGATTTTAAATGCGAAAGTTCAAAGACCTTCGGCCTGTAACGCTCTTGAGAGTTTAATTCTCCATGAAGGCTACGGGCAGAAAAGTGAGATTATTGATTCCCTCATTAAATCGGGCGTCGAAGTCCGCGGTTGTGAACGAACGGCCACACTTCATCCTTTAGTGAAAGTGGCGTCAAATGAGGATTTTAATACTGAGTATCTAGGTCTTGTTATTTCAGTGAAAATTGTCCGTGACCATCATGAGGCCATCGCTCATATTCAAAAATACTCGTCTCATCACACCGAAGCCATTCTAGCAAAAGATCCCTCAGTGATTGAGAGCTTTCTAAATGAACTCGATGCGTCTGCGATGATGGTCAATGCCTCGACTCGTTTTAATGATGGTGGAGAGCTCGGACTTGGAGCTGAGCTCGGGATCTCGACCTCAAAGCTCCACGCCTACGGCCCGATGGGCGCAAAAGAAATGACAACAACACGGTTTCTCGTTAAGGGAAATGGACAAATAAGAGGATAGACATGGCTTCGTTTGATTTAGTTTCAAAAGTTAATGAAATGGAACTTAGTAATGCACTCAAAAATACGGAGAAGATGATCCAAGGGCGCTTCGACTTTAAAGGGTCCGAGGCCAAAGCTGAGTATAAAGAAAAAGAAAAGATCATCGAGATCCGAGCAGAAGATGAGATGAAAGTGAAATCTGTTCTTGATATCCTAAGAACCAACATGGGTAAGCGCGGGATTGGGATGCGCGGGATGAAAGAGTCTCAGATCGAAAACTCAGGTTTAAAGAGTAAAAAGATGACTCTCTCCCTCACCTCAGGCTTTGATAAGGACGCTCAGAAGCTGATGAACAGACTCATCAAAGAGTCAGGCTTCAAGGGCAAATCTCAGTATATGGATGAAAAATATAGAATTGAATCAAAGTCAATCGATGAGCTGCAATCACTCTTTCAGTTTTTGCGCACTCACAACGATATGACTCTCGAATTAAGTATGGAAAACATGAAACGCTAAGGAGCAGTTATGAGTTTAATGGATCAAGTGAATAACGATATTAAAGAGGCCATGAAAGCAAAGCAACCAGAACGCCTGGACGCTCTCAGAATGCTTAAGGCCGAGTTCATTAAAAACAACACTGCGGCCAAGCCAACAGATGAACTCTCAGTAACTGTGGCCCACAGTAAAAGAATTCAAGACTCCCTTGAAATGTATCAGGCAGGAACGCCGGCCTATGAAAAAATTGTAAACGAATTAGAAATCCTCAAGGCCTACCTTCCTTCGGCCATGTCTGAAGCAGATGTCGTGGCACTAATCCAAGAGATAAAGGCCAAGGGAGCAAAAGACATGGGTGCTATTATGAAGGAGCTCCAGCCGCAAATTAAAGGCCGCTTTGATGGTAAACGCGCCTCTGAACTTGTGAAAGGGGCCGTCTAAAATGGGTGTCCAGGACTTTGGAGAGAATTTCGACCTGAGCAAACTGATCTCTGCCCGTAATATCGCAAGAGAAATCACCTATGAGCTCTCTTCTCACATTCGTCCTGGAATGCTTGAAACTCATGCCCATGAACTCTATAAAGAGATTTGCAAGAAGTACCCAGTAGAGCGGCAATGGCATCCACCGAAACTTCGTTTTGGGCCAAATACCATGTGCAATTTCAAAGATGTCTCAGTTCCTTATGAACTTCAGGAAGAAGACATATACTTTATTGATATTGGCCCTGTGGTGGGAGGACACGAAGCTGACTATGGCGAGACCTTCACCTTCGGGAGCCTCTATGAGCAAAAGAATCTGGCGCTCACAGCGAAGAAAATTTTTCATGAAGTTTCAGAGTTCTGGAAAAAAAATCGAACCTCTGGTGAAAGACTTTATGAATTCGCCAAAACAAGGGCCACTCACTACGACGTCATCTTAAACATGGGAAGTGATGGCCACAGGATTGGAGATTTTCCTCATCACATTTTCTTTAAAGGAGGTCTACCGGAGACTCCAGAACAGATTATCCCTAATGCCTGGATTCTTGAAATTCACCTTTTTAATAAAGATCGAACTTTTGGGGCATTTTACGAAGACATTCTGACCGAAAACAGCTTGGACAGTTAACAACATTATTTATGAGATTGAACTTTTACTTTTCGATAGCTGTAGCGCTGAAGTGCTAAACTCGCTCCTAACATTCCGATTAATGCTCCTAAAGATAAAATCATTTCCATACGATTACCCTCTATTTTGCCTCTCTTCTGCTCCTTGAAAGTCTTTAAGAGTAACCATCCTGGCAACTCCGTTAATCTCTATAGAGCATAAATCGTGCCAATAATGAGAGTCGCAAAAGTCGAGATTTTACTCAGTTCATGGAGATGTTGGTGACATTTCGCATCCTGTTTATGACCCCACTTGATTGGCCAAACTGACCATGCTAAGTAATTTTTACAAAGTGCTCAAAACAAATAGGGCTTCCCGAAGGAAGCCCTATGACTCTATCAATTTTTTTAATGAACTCACTTAATGGATGCTTTAATCAGTCGATAGGAATTGTACTGAAGAACTAAGCTTGTCACCATGATTGTCATAAATCCGCCCAAGACTAACATCATTTCCATACGACTCGACTCCTTGTTTGGGATCTCTTCATTCCATGAAAGTCTTTAAGAGTGACCATCCTAGTGACTCCGTTCTTAGTCCTATTTCTTGCGAGAGAAAAACTTTTGAAAAACCAGATTAAAACACAAAGAACTAATAGAGATGATGGCCAAAATAAGATGTTCTTCTTCCATGCCTTATCTCCCTGTGAAGTTTTAAAAGTGGTTCGTCCATGAACCGGATGGGTCCTAACCTTGGATCACTCATCGCTCTTTCCCTGAGGCATACACTGAATCTTCAATCAATCCTGACTTTGAGACTCCTACCATCCTGGCGGGAAACTCTTAGACTCAGGTTTATGTAGAGCATCTTCCGTGCCAATTATTTTTGTAAGAGTATTCGCCACTTGTAGCTTACAAGATGAATCTTGGTGTCAGTGTGACCGTCATGGTATGACCCCAGTGTTGATTCGAAACCAGTTGAGAGAAGTTGAGTGGAGATAACGGAAATCATTTTTTGAAAGAACATTTCAGATAAAAATTTTAGTGAGGGTATTGTGAAGTCTTTTTTTGTGTGAAACGATAATTCCAAGAAAGGAACTTAAGATGAGTTCCATCACACCAATCACCAGGAGGGTGACGTTCATGAATCCACACTACTATCTCATGAAAAACAAAAAAATTCTTCGTCTTGAAGCCGAAGTTTCTTTCTCGTCACTCTCGGAAGAGATTCGTGGAAAAGTTTTTGATAAAGAAGACATCGTGGTTCTTGACCAAAATCAAGCAAACTGGAGAGTCGTTATTTTTCGTGATGAAATTATGGAGTTCGACGAATACTCGGAATGGCTCTCTTCTCCTGAGTCTCTTTGGGAAGAAGAGGAAGAGTTCGAACTAGCTGCCAACTAATTTTGGCAAAATAACATAACATTCCTCTATTGAACAACTCATCGTAGGTCTAAACTCTTGGACTTACGGTGAAGTCATTGTCTGCCCTCAATTCATGTGACAATCATTTCATACATGAGCGGAGGCATGACCGTGGAATCAAAAAATAATCCCCAACTCCTTTCTCGGCAAGACATCATAAAAAATTTCATGCCTACGATTAGGTTTTGGGCCAAACACTATCACTACAAGTATCACCAAGTTCTTGAGTTCGAAGATCTTGTGATGGTGGGAGTGATAGGACTTATCGATGCCATGAATAAGTATAAGAAGGATAAGAAGAATCAATTTAAGACCTATGCGGAGTTTCGTATAAGAGGTGAGATCATCGATGAACTCAGGAAACAAGATTGGATGACTCGTTCCGAACGTCTGAAACAAAAAAAGTATAAAAGAGCGAAAACGAGTCTTACTGATGAACTCGGACGAACGCCAACATCCAATGAGATGTCGAACGTCTTGCACTTTAAATCGAATGACATCACTCGCCTTGAGCAATATGAGACAGGAGAAACCATCAAACAATACGTAGAAGGAGAAACGGTCTCGCAAATAAATCTAGAGAACTCGGAGTTTGATAATTACTCGCTCAAGAAAACCTTGAGTGTAGTGATTGATGAATTACCAAGAACGATGCGACTGATAGTAGCGCTTAAATACTTTGAAGACTTAAACTTTTTTGAGATTTCCAAAGTAGTGAATCTTTCTGAGGGAAGGATCTGTCAGCTGCACGCGGATGCACTCGAAATGCTGAAAGGATTTATTGAGGCCGAGAAGATTGATATATTAGCGGCCTAGTTTAAAAGATGCCTATAATTCAATTATCACCGTCTGATTGATTCATCTCAAGAAAACGAAAATGAACATGTAAAAAATATAAGAAGCTCATGATTTATTCGGTAATAAAAAAATGCGGCAAACCAGTGTTGCAGTTTGTATGCACTTTTGTTGCACGCGCGGCAAACCGATGTTATGTATCCTGCCATGAGTGCAACATCCTACTACATCTTAAAAATGAGAGAAGATCTTTCTATAAAGCAAAGATCAAACCCTAAGTACTCTCTGCGTGCGTACGCAAACTATCTTGATCTGCACTCTTCTACTCTCAGTCAGATTTTCAAAGGAAAGCGATCGCTGCCAATCAAAAAATCGGCCTTCATCGTTGAGAAGCTAAAACTCACAGCGAAAGAAAAAACTCTCTTCTTTGAGAGTCTTTACAAAACGAAAACAAACATTGACTTGATTAAAATTGACGACCTCGATGATAGATTCATGCTTGATGAGTCGTACTACAAAGTGATTGCGGAGTGGGAACATTATGCGGTGTTATCACTCTTTGATCTCACGAATGTCGACGTGAATTTGGATCTCATTACATCTCGTCTTGGACTAGATGAAAACCGAGCTCTTGTTGTCGTAAACAATCTCACTTTTTGTGGATTGGTTTCACAGAATAGTGAGGGTAAACTCCAAAAGTCTCACCCAAGACTCCGTACGACAGAAGACGTGTCAAATCAGGCCATCAAAGACTCGCATTTAGAAGCACTTGATATGGGAAAAAAGAAACTAGAGGAGATAGAAATTGAACTTCGAGATTTTTCAGCAATGACGATTGCTATGGATCTCGAGAAAATAACTGAAGCGAAAACCATCATTAGAGAGTTTAGACAAAAGATGTCTGCACTGCTTAGAGACGGTCACAAGACGGATGTTTATCAGCTCGCGATTCAGTTCTATCCCCTAACAAATAATACCAGGAGTATGTCATGAAAAAATTATTAGCATTATTTTCAATAGTCTTATCAATGAGCGCTTTTTCAAATGAAAAAGGCAACGGTGGGGTCAGCTATGTTTGTCGTGACCAAAATAACCAGATTATAAAAGCAAGACTACTTGATCTCTGGGAGCCAGAGACATTTGAGTCTCACAGCGATAATTCTGTGGACGCCAAAACTCAGCTAGATGAAGTCATACGACGAATTAGTTCATTCCATCCTAAGACTTCAAAGATTATGTCTACTGTTCTGGAAGATATTCAAAAAACAACTATCTACACCGCGAAAGCTCTGCCACTATCAAATGATGCGCTACCAGATTTCGTCCCTGGACCAGGATGTGGATTTGAACAAGTTGCTATTTTTGGTTTCTCAAACGAATTTAATGACAAGAGACTTCGGGTCCACAAAGAAATTTTCTTCAGTCCCGTTTTTAGCGAGTCCGACAAAGCAGCACTCATGCTGCATGAAGTTTTATATTTTTTAGATTCCAATAATAATTCGGTTGAAAACTCCAGAAACGTAAGAAGAGTCGTAGCACGACTATTTTCTAACACCGAAGTTCCTCAGAGTGTTAAGCGAGATCTGATTGAAATTGTTGGAAAAACGAACAAAAGCCAACTGAAAAATTTAAGCCGAACAATTCCAGAACCTTCTGATAAAAAGAATACTTTTAAAATTTTCTCAAATGGCCCGATCACCCTTAAAATAAAAGGCATAGCATTGAGGGATGAGCGTAAATTAGAAATGAGCTACAAGGTTCTAAGTTCAAATGGAAGTATTCTCGCCCAAGAAGATTGTCAGTACTCTCGGAGAGCAAGGTGCAATATATTTAGCGAGCAAACTATTATGCTCGAGTCGTCTGAAGAAATTAATTTGATTAAGTACATACCCAGAGCTGACGTAATTAGTAGGTCAAGATATTTTGGTATTGATGTATTCATTAATGGCGAACAAATTAATCAACTAATTGAAAATTTAGATCCTATCAGATCCAACATGAATCCATACTATTACTTAAATCGATACTATGGTCAAATAACAGATTATTTTATCTTAGAAAATATTGATCTCTCAAAACCATTATAAACGATTTTAAATATTCACCCTTCAAGTAAATAATAGAAGGGTGAATATTTATTTTATTACTTCGTAAATGGCGATGCTAAATAACTCCAGCAAGATTTGATCTATTCTTGAGGGTTTAAACTGAAGTCACCGCTTCTTGCTTTCTGAGTGCGATGGACCCAAATCCTAAAGAAGTCCATGAGCTTCTCTTTAGTCTCACTCCCCTCTAAAACTGCTAGAGCATGGGCCATGGCCTCATAGGTAGAAACCCACTCAGGATGAAGCGCTTTACGGAGTCCGTACTCAGAAACGATCCCAGAAGGAAGCTTCACGGCAGGAAGCTTACTAAAACCTTCTTCTCTCTGGCGAACTTTCCTCGCCTGCTGCCAATTTCCATCTGGGATAATAAGGTGATAAGGCCCTGGAAATTTTTCTTTGAAATCATCATTAAGTTCCAGCGCGTCCTCATGAGGATAAAGAAACAGCGGTCGTCCAGAACGCTTTAAAGTTCCTTCAGAACTAAAAGTCTCATTCATCCGCCCACGGATGACAATCTCAGTGTTTTTAGGCATCATTTTCTGCGCAAACTGGGCAGTATTAGAGGTGAGCTTTAGTTCCCGCACATGAACAATCAAAGACACATTGGTTTTGATTTCAAAGGGTTTAATAAAATCACAAACACAAAAGTGCGTGTTCACTCGGCAATTCAAACAACGATTAACGTGCCCTGCTCTTCTCTGGCTCATATGTACTTTGTCATGTAAGATAGTGAAAAATTCATGGACCCGATCCTAAAGGAAGGACTTTCATATGGCAAAATCTGTTTTTGATTACACAGTAAAAGATATTAACGGTCAGGACGTTTCATTGTCTCAGTACAAAGGCAAATACCTTTTGATTGTCAACGTAGCTAGTAAATGCGGATTTACCCCACAATACAAAGGTCTTGAGGAGCTTTTTTTAGATCTAAAAGACAAGGTTGTGGTTCTAGGGTTTCCTTGTAACCAGTTTGGCGCTCAGGAGCCAGGAGACGCGGAAGAGATCAAGAGCTTTTGCAGTCTAACTTACGATGTCTCATTCCCTCTTTTTGCTAAAATTGATGTGAATGGAGATAACGCGGCACCTTTGTATAAATTCCTAAAAGAAGAAAAACCTGGTTTTCTTGGAACTGAAGCCATCAAATGGAACTTCACGAAGTTTTTAGTCAATCCTGAAGGCCAAGTGATTAAGCGTTATGCCCCTACAGATAAACCGGAAGACATTAAGAACGATTTGTCAAAAATGCTCTAGTATTCTCCCTTAGAGTTTTTTCCTTCAAGAGAGTACAATTGGTGTTATTTCTCTTGAAGGAGTGTTTATGCTATTTAATGGTCAGGCCTTCCGCCTGGAATCTCTTCCGAACAATATCCTAAAACTTGTTTTTGATCTAAAAGATCAATCGACCAACGTGTTCAACGCTCTTTCTCTAAAAGAACTTGGCGAAGCACTAGAAGTAATCAAAAAACAAAACGCTAAAGGCCTTCTCTTTACTTCAGGTAAATCTAGTGGATTTGTCTTTGGAGCTGACGTGACTGAATTCTTAGGTCACTTCAAAAAATCAGACAATGAAATGAAGACATGGATTAAAAGCATCAATGATATCTTTTCTGGTTACGAAGATCTGCCTTTTCCTAAAGTCGCTTTAGTGAATGGCTTCTCTTTGGGTGGTGGTTGTGAGATCGCTTTAACCATGGACTACCGTCTCGCAACACCTAAAGCTGCTATGGGATTACCAGAGACAAAACTTGGGATCATTCCAGGCTGGGGTGGTACTGTCCGTCTTCCTCGTTTAATTGGACCAGATCATGCTATTGAGTGGATCACTGGTGGAAAACACTACAAGGCGGATGAGGCGCTTAAGTTCGGGGCCATTGATGGGATTATCGAAGAAGCAAAATTAGAAGAAGCTGGGCTTAAGCTTTTAGAAAAATGCATCCAAGGAGAGCTTGACTGGAAGGCCAGAGTTGAGCAAAAAAAATCACCGCTTAAATTTGATAAGATTGAATCGGCCATGAGCTTTGATGGATCGAAAGCGTTTGTTGCTGCGATGGCAGGGCCAAACTACCCCGCCCCAGTCAAAGCTGTGGAGACAATGCAAAAATCGGCCCGACTCACTAGAGACGAAGCCATTCTTCTAGAAGGTGAAACATTTACGTTCTGTGCGAAGACTCCTACAGCGGAATGCCTCACACAGGTTTTTTTAGGTGATCAGTATCTTAAGAAAGTTTCTAAACAAATCACCAAATCGGCCAAGCCAACTCAGCACGCAGCAGTTCTTGGTGCGGGCATCATGGGTGGAGGGATTGCCTACCAATCGGCTTCCACAGGTGTTCCAGTTTTGATGAAAGACATTAAAACAGAGCAACTTGATCTTGGGATGAATGAGGCCGGTAAACTTCTCTTAAAAGAGGTTGAAAGAAAAAAAATGACTCCGGAAAGAATGGCGAAAGTGATTGCTTCAATTAGTCCGACTCTCTCGTACGCAGATTTTGGAACGACTCAGTTTGTGGTTGAAGCTGTGGTTGAGAATGAAAAAATAAAAAAAGCCGTACTTGCAGATGTGGAAAAAGTCACCTCACCTGATACCATTCTTGCTTCAAACACTTCTACTATTTCGATCACAAGACTTGCCGAAGGGCTTTCTCGCCCGGAGAAATTCTGTGGCGTGCACTTTTTCAATCCAGTTCACCGAATGCCTTTAGTTGAAATCATCCGAGGAGCTAAAACATCGGAAGAAACAATTGCTCAAGCGGTACAGTACGCTACCCAAATGGGAAAAACTCCCATCGTCGTGAACGATTGTGCAGGATTCTTAGTGAACAGAATTCTTTTCCCGTACTTAAAAGGATTTGCTCACTTAGTTGAAGATGGTGTGGATTTCCAAAGAATCGATAAGGTCATGGAAAAATTTGGATGGCCTATGGGCCCAGCATATCTAATCGACGTGGTTGGGATTGATACCGGAGTTCATGCACTTAAGATCATGGCCGAAGGCTTTCCAGACCGCATGGCCTACACAAGTAAGAATGCTCTCGAAGTCATGTACGAGAACAAACGTTATGGCCAAAAAAACAACCTTGGTTTCTATGAGTATGAACTAGACAAGAAGGGTAAACCCATCAAGAAGGTAAATCCCGCAGTCTATGAACTTCTCAAACCAATCATTAAAACTCAGGTTGAAGTAAGCGACGAGGATATCATCATGCGAATGATGATCCCGATGATCACTGAGTCTTCAAGATGTTTAGAGGATAAGATCGTGAGCACAGCAACTGAAGTGGATATGGGTCTCCTTCTAGGACTAGGCTTTCCACCATTCAGGGCCGGCTCTCTTAAGTATGCTGATTCGATTGGGCTTAAAAAATTAGAAGAGATTTCTAAGAAGTACCACTCCATTGGCCGCATGTACGAGTTCACTCCATTCATGAAGAGTCTCGCTGCAGAAAATAAAACTTATTATTAAGATAAAGAGGTAAATATGAAAAACGCAGTCATTATCGATGCTGTAAGAACACCAATGGCCAGATCGAAGGCCGGAAATTTCAGGTATGTGCGTGCTGAGGAACTCTCGGCCCATCTCATGCGTGAGATCCTGAAGCGTAACCCGAAAGCAAATCCAGGGGAAATTGAAGATATCATCTGGGGATGCGTACAACAGACACTTGAGCAGTGCTATAACATCGGAAGAAATGCTCAACTTTTGACAGATATCCCTAAAACAGTTTCGGCCCAAACGGTGAACCGTCTTTGTGGCTCATCAATGACCGCGATCCACATGGCGGTTCAAGGGATCTGGTCCGGCCAGGGTGATTTTTATCTTTGTGGAGGTGTTGAACACATGGGTCACGTCCCTATGACTCATGGGGTGGATTTTAATCCGGGATTAAATAAGACTGTCTCTAAAGGTGCTGGGTCTATGGGTCTCACAGCTGAGCTTCTTGGAAGAATGAACGGTGTTACTCGCCTTCAGCAGGATGAGTTCGCAGCGGCTTCTCATAGAAAGGCCCATGAAGCCACTGTTAAAGGACGCTTCAAGGATGAACTTGTGGCCACTCCTGGCCATGACGACTTAGGTATTCCATCGATGATATCAGTAGATGAAGTTGTAAGGCCTGAAACAACAGTTGAGACTCTTGGAAAACTTCCTGCAGTTTTTGATCCAAAAAATGGAACAGTAACGGCCGGTAACTCTTCTGCTCTCTCTGATGGCGCTTCTTGCGTGATGATCATGAGCGAAGAGCGGGCGAAAGCTTTAGGCCTTAAACCAATGGCAAGAATTGTTTCTATGGCGAGCACTGGATGTGAGCCATCGATCATGGGGTATGGCCCTGTGGCATCTTCTCGCCGTGCTCTTGAGCGCGCAGGTCTGAAGATGGAACAGATGGATATCATCGAACTCAACGAAGCCTTTGCTGCTCAATCTATTCCGGTTCTCAAAGATTTGGGCCTTCTGGATGTCGCTGACAAGAAAGTGAACTTAAATGGTGGAGCGATTGCTCTTGGACATCCACTGGGTTGCTCTGGTGCACGTATCACCGGGACACTTGCTCATCAGTTAAGACAAAATAATAAAAAGTATGGACTTGCGACAATGTGTATTGGACTTGGCCAAGGTGTTGCGACTGTTATTGAAAATTTAAACTAATTCTTTTTTAGCTGACCTCTTAAATGAGGTCAGCTTTATTGCATTCGATTTCTTTCACAATTTTAGTCTTTGGGTATTTATACTCATACGCCAATCTCCTAATAGGGTGAACAGCATATCTAATTTTATCCATTACAACATTATTGGTAGAAATTGCTCTTGTTTGGATAATAATTTTCGACCCTTTTACAAAGTCTCCATGTCCTAGCTCTCTACAGATCCTGTTACCACTTTTTCTTGAGCCATAGTAGATAACATCACCCACGGCTTCTCGACCCAAGTACCCAGCTGATGGGTACTCTACAAGAACTTTATCACCATATTCGATGGTCTTCATCTGTGAGTAATGAGGGTCCACGACTTCATATTCCGCTGCCCATGTTGTTAAACTTGCTAAAAATAATATACCCCAAATAGCTTTTTTCATTTTTTATCCTTTATCGTCACAATTTATATTCTTCAATGTAATTATATTTTAAAATCTGGCTGGCCTTACTACCTTCTTGGTACAAAACTGTTCATTCTTTTCAAAACTAGCTGCGGCCATGTAATCAATTTTCTACATTTGTATAATTGAAGCAACTGGCCGTGCTTCAACTCAATAACAACTGCATGCCTAGGACTTATCCACTAATGTAAGAGTTAAAAATAAGAATACGTATGTCATTAATGCCCCTCAAGTCGAATGAGTGAAGGGATTAATAGCGAATATTAAACTAATAGGAAAATTTATATTTTTAATATCGATATAAAAATAAACTATCAAGCTCTAGTCTTGCCAACCACAGATTAGAGAATCGAGTACAATGGACTCACCACCATCATCGAATGACATTGCACCTTTGAGGATTTTTCCAGTAAAAGTATCGCCTCGACCTGTTAGCTCAACTTGCAGCACATAGATATTTGAGACATCTGAAATTCGAATCACTTCAGACACCTCTTGGACCACTTGAGGATCTTCTCCTTCCAGTATCAATGTCTTTTTTGTTGTGATCGTACCTTTTTTTACAATGGCTTCAGTCTGAGTTTTCTTTGATCCTTCCCAGCCTCCCCCAGTAGAGACTATCAGCTTATTGTCAGAAGTTAGAGTAAAAGTATCCCCATGCATGAGCCCGTCAACACCGCAGACAAGAGCTCTATCATTTGCCAATATCTCAGTGCTCATGATGATAAGGAGAAGAAAGCACAAGCGAATCATAGTCTTCATAGGTAACTCCTCTATTTACTTAGTATAAGAGTTACTCAAAAACATAAGTCGAAAAAAGGAATGACTATGGAATTTTTTCAAGACTGTCTAATCTCGTAAGCACTAGATATACCGAAAGGATCGCCCTGATTAATTTCCTCTGATATATCGATCAAAATTTTCAAGACTGCTCATTTCTAAATTCAGCATACAGGTCCTGTTATCATTACAGATCGATTTTATATTTAGGATGTCATTCATGTAAGCGGATCTTTCACGGCCAATGTGATCACTAAAATTCGATGGCTTACTACTTCGGTCACATTGAAGTGAGTGCATGTTTTGCTGGGCGTGCTCGAGTTCATGCCGGATCATTAGGAGAAAATCTGGAAAATTTTCTGCGCCCGCTTTGCCTATCTTTATTCTCTTACTAAGATGATCCGTGATCGCAACATTTGAGTTTATTGAAAGATCAACCTTAACTTCATAGCCAAAAGTTTCGAGATCAAAAGTTGCAATAATTTCTTGAATTGCTGAACTGTAATCTAAAGCATTGACTTTGCTTTTCACTGAAGCTTCAAGTTTCTCATAGTCAATTTTAGGTATTTTTTTTAGAAAAATATTTTTCCTTTTTTTTCTATAGGCCAACACAGATTCCTCAGAGTCTTTTAACTGAGTGTCAATAACCGTTACCGGGACGGTTGATTCATTTTTCACAACTAACGACGATGGCAGTTCTGATTTTGGGCATTCATCAAAAATATTTTTTAACTCAGCTTCAGTCATGCTACTTCGGAGATGGAGACGATAATTCGAAGGACCACCTGCTAAAGATTCGTTAAAGATGAAACAACCCGAGTACTGAAGACAGTTTCTCAAACTTTGAAGCTCTTCCATATTCGAAGACGTTGCAAAAAAATAGATCTTATTCGGCTCTTCATACCTCGTAGCCTTGTTCAGAACTTCAGCAAGGCTATCAATTTCGTTGTTCATTTTTGGTAAACACAATAATGACTCTTGAAGCTTTTGATGAGCGAAGGCCGGAAATGATAAGAGAGTTAAAATGAAGAGGGGGAATACCCCTCTTCTTCTATTTTTCATATTTTTTTCCAAGCTCTTCCACGATGTACCCAATGGCGTAAGGGACAGAAGAATCCCGTGCAACTGAATACGATGAGGCATGATCAAAACCCAGTTTATGAGTCCATTCATGAAACACATTCCCTGCGACCTCTGCCGGAGTATACGAATCAAAAAATTTCGTGTTCAAATAAATTCGAAGCTCTCCCGGAGTGGTATACCCGACCGTACTTCTCCATGAGTAATAAAGCTGAAGCTCCAAATCCATTTGATTATCGACTTCAGGTTTTAGTTCTTCACGACCATCCAAAAGTTTTTGATAGATTTGCTGATTCGTCAGACCAAGGTTATCAACGTACTGTTTTTTCCCACCATATGTATAGTTGAGAACCTTCGTTCTAAATTCAGAGCTCGCAACAACTTTTTTGATGATGTCCACGGCCTTGTAGAGTTTTGTTTCATCGTCCGGTTCAAAATCAAAAAGCTCAATCGAAGTATCAAAGGTCAAGGCCTCAACTGGAACATCAGGATCTGGATCAGGTTCTGGATCTGGATCAGGGTCCGGATCTGGTACAGGATCCACAGGACAAGCGGCAACTCCTGAGTTTGCTTCTTCCTGGGCATTTTTAGGTTTTGTTTGAGTTTGACAGTCAGGATTTTCCTGACAGCTTGTGATAACGAGCAAAACTGCTGAGAGCAGAATAATCTTCGCCATTGATACCTTCCTTGGTTTGGACAAAGTGGGACTAATCCTTCCTGGATCACCCAACCTTGCTTACTCAATGCAAGTAATAAGACAAAGTATGCCCCTATACCTAGCTGCGCATCAAGTCGGCAAAAATGTTTGTGAAATTAAATTAGGATTATAAATTAAAGTTTTTAAAACTTTCGATCTGACACCAAAGAGTGTCAGATCGAAACTACTTTAATCAAAGACTACGACGAGGCTTAATGACAATGTTTCCGACAAAAATTCCAACGACCAAGCTCATAGCAAGAGTGATCATCGTGAAGGCCGTATCTAGACCACCTACTACGTCTCTTTCAAATAAAGACGACATTCCTCGGTAACCAACCGATCCTGGGACTAGAAGAATAATTCCAGGCCACTGAAATATGGAAGAAGGCCTATCCATCCATCTAGCAAAAATATTACTCATCCCACCAACGCATGCTCCACCAAAAAACATACCGAGTTCAGGACCTAAAAAGTGCGAGCCGATTTTTGCACAGGCGTACCCATAAACACCTGCAATGGTAACCCACTTCCAGTCACTTTTATTCGCCTTAAAATTTATCACAGACATAAAGGCCGTAATCGGAAGAGTGATGTACGTAACCCAAGTTGGGATCGTCTCAAAGTCCAAAGGCAAAGGGGCCAGATGAAACCAATTAGCAATCCTGTTACCGATATAAACACCGAAGGTGAGTTTAAGTAAAATCATGACTCCGCCAACTAACCTAGCTGTTCCTGATACGAGATTATTGGTCGCAATCTCTGCGATAGCGATAGTGATGAAGAGACCTGGCATAAAAATAATCAGGCTCGAAATAATCACCACAGCAATATTAAGATCTGGATGAAGTTTTGCAAGAAGACACGTCACAAACGAGGCCACAACTGCAACGATGGCCTCAAAGAGCTGACGAACAAGTCCGATGGGTTGAACAATCGACATAAGGCCCATCAAACTTCCAACCACCATCGCGGCGGCCAAATCTCCCCAGGACCCACCAAAGAGAATCATAAAACCAGCAGTTGAAAATAAAAAGTACGCCAGATGGACACGTTTTCCAAAAGGCTCTTGGGCCTCTAAGATTTCATCCAACTTTTGATATCCGTCTTCATATGAGAGCTGGTGATGAATCACTTCGCGAGCGACAAGATCCAGATTTGAGAGTTTTCCGAGATTTACTCCCATGGGCTCCACACGCTCAATCTTAGTAATCTCTTCTTCGCCATTACTAAAACTTGATAAGATCGCCGTTGGTTGCGAAATAAAACTTCCTCTGATGCCCAACAGCTGACACATGTCCTGCATGGTTGCCTCAAGGGTATGGGCCGGTGAACCGGCCGCGTGCAATGCCTTACCAAAACGAAGAACAAACCTTACCTGACGCTTAAAAGTGCTTGTGCTCATTACCAGGTCTTTTTTATGTCTTCAACGATTCTTAAAATCATCATCTGAGAAAGGTCTGTGTATGTTTTGAGAACGGGATTAAGCACTTCACTTTCAATGGTTGAAAATGTTTTCTCACTTGCTTCAACTGAAATTCGCGCTGGTACATGGACTGAGGACTCATATGATTTATAACAAAGAGTGACTCCAGGTCTTTCTTGGTTGCCAGTTTTTTCTAACCTGTTGTGATACTCAGAAAAAGGCACTAAAGTTGAAGCACTGAGCTTGAAATCAATCTGTTCTTGGTAGTTTTCACCCGAGTGCTTATCCGTATGCGCCTTAGTCCACGAAACCTCTGACATCACAATGATGGCAGCATCGAGATTGAGCTTTTTAGCAACTTCACTTAAGAAATGCTTGTTATGCTCTGACCATTTAGGGCCACCCATGAGTTCATAGGCAGGGACGAGCGCAAAACTCATATCTCTCATCCCTCTAGGATTAACCACTGTGACGAGAGTCGTTTTCTTTCCCGGTTCGAGGAAAAAAATATCGTCTGGCGCGAGCCCGGAGCGATAGGTTTTTATATAATCGTCTTCCGCTAAACCGAACTCGTTATAGTTTGGAGCTTTCTTTATTTTTGCTGTTGAGACATAGTCCAAATCATTTTTTAGTGTTTTAAAACTCTCTTCCCACACATTTAAAAATTTCTCCGTCAGGAGCTGCTTACCTTGTTCTGAGAGAAATATTTCATTTTGTGTCGCAAGACCACCTCTCGTGGGTTGAATTTTCGACTCAAAAACAATGATGCCAATCCGCTTGATTGGTTTTTGGTTTTTACTAAAAAGGTCTGCAAGTTTTCCTACTGGTGGCTCTCTTTCTGATGACTCTACCACCTCTTTCGACATCTCTTGAAGCTTCTCAAGACTGTAGTTTTCTTTTGCAAGGTATGTATAGGACCTGTCTCCACCAGTTTTTACCACTGGCATAGAACACGACATGATAGAGAGGAGAATTATGGCGAAGCGTAACATAGCGTTGTTCCCTGGGAAATAGTCAAAATGTGTCCCCATTCTACCTTCTCCCCACTTGATAATTCTAGCGCAAAGGTTGGATAAACAATTATTTTACGAATGAAACCCGTGTGTTCAGTTAAATTTGTCACAATCTTAACTCTTCCAAGTCGTCTGATCCGAATGGCAGGTTGATAAAGAGTCTCTATCTCACTGAGCTCCATCACTTTTTTCACCTGACTCCAAAGAATCGTACGCGGTGGAGTTTTGAGCTCAAACCTTGAATCATACGACCATTCCAAAAAAAAGGTTTCTCCAATCCACTTGGATTGACCGTCTTCGATTAGTAAAAATTTCTCCTGAAAACTAAGTGCAAAGGCCGGATGAGAGTCTCGTGAAACAAAAACACGTTCAAAGATTCTTGCCATCGGGTGATGGCGTTTTGATGATAAAGAAATCTCTGCTCGCAGCTGAAGCCAGTTTTCGTTCTCTAGACGAGCAAATAAGTCTCCATGGGATTCGATAGCAATCAACTTAAAAGGTTTTTGTGAGTGATAGAGAAGATGAAGAATCCTGTCTAAAACAGCTCCAGTAGGGAAATAAAGAAAGTAGCTGTCTGCTTCTGGGATATTACAACTAAGGAGATCACCCGTAACTAAGGTGATGTTCGGAAGGTTAAAAGATTTTGTAAAAATCTCCCCTACTTTTATTCTGGAAGACTCAAATTCAATTCCGAAGGATTGTCTCTCCGGAAACAAAAGCCCATAAAGAATGGGCGCTCTCCCAGTCCCGCAACCGAGATCCAAAAATCTGCCCTCAACAAGAGGGTGATGAAAAATCAGAAGGAGGTCATCATCAGAAGTGTACAGAGCCTCATGAGCAAGACCCTGATAGGCCCCAAGTCTGTCCTCCACATTTTGCTCTACCTCATCATGCTGATAGTTAAAATGTTCCCATAACTGAGGAAAGGAATACTTCATAATTCTGGGCCTTTTCTAAACCATCTAAGACATAACTTCCGCGAACTCCAATACTAAAGGGCACAAAAATTCTCGCAAGATTAAAGTCAAAAATCGCCTCCCAACCAGTTGAAGCCGCATGGTAGGAAGTTGACCTAAATGTTCCATTGAGTTCATCATAAAAAAGATTCAATGAAATTCGCTTGAAATAAAGATAGCGAGACATATTCCAGTCCGGGTAAAAAAGCGGCATTAAGTAGTTACCTGAATACTTAGTGAACTCCTGCAAGAAAAATGACTTTGTCCCTCTTGGGTAAAACACTAAGGATGAGTACTGGTACGACTTATTATTCTGCTTTTCATAGGCGAGTTGATGAAAGAATGAGTGGTGAGCAAAGAGACCTGGGAGAAAGAGCTTTCCATCAACATGTTTAAGCGAGCCCGACTGTGAACTCCCTGAAATATCCTGCCCCTCTTCTGCGCTCGCATTTACTTCAAAAGCAAGGCCTGGATTAATATCTCGTGGAGCGAGACGGGAGGAGACTGAATACGACAGCTCTGCTCCCGGAGACAAGAGTGTGCCGTTTAAAAGATCACCTCGGTCTTCAGAAACTTTCGTTGTCGTTTTGATGAATTTAGAGAAAGCACGTCCTGAGAAAGAGTGCGTAAATCGTCCCTGAATAAATTTCCAAGGGACCTGCGCACCAATTTCAAGTGTCCCTTCTTCCCATTTGTTTTCAATCTCTTTACCAGAGACGATAAAATCTTGCCTTCTCTTGCCGTACCCTGCTCTTAAATCAAACACCGGATAGTAATGAGACCAAGAAGCTCCCACGAAGCCTTCCGTTGTTCGCTCGTTAAGATTATAGATCGCTCCGGCCGAGAGAGAAAATTTGTTCAACACATCTCGACTATATCCAACCAAACTAACGGTTGAAGACAGAGGTGGTGCAAGGATAAGCCAGCTATGAAGATTTAAGGCATGGGCCGGCTGCGAATATTTTCTGAGTTTAAATTTTTCAGTCTTTAAAAGATCGTTCTCGAAACTTTCATATTTTTCATTTTTAGCAAATTTCTCATAGATTGGAAAAAAACTATCCTTCGATTTTTCTTCCTGATCCCAACTTACACTCTTGGTGACAATGTCCATCCCGTCAGCAGTGTAGTCGTTGTAGAGAAGTTTGCCTGAATTCAAACTTGGCGAGTAAGAACCAAAGACTGAACTCGTGAGCTGCTTTACTCCGTTGGCCGAATATAACCAGATATTATCAATGCCGGACTCAGGACTCTCATAGAGAATTTGTCCTTCCTCAACAGCAACGCTTCCAAGGTTACTCACAGTTTTTTTGATAAGAGTCTGACCTTTTCTACTCTGTAAATGAAACTTCACCATCTCCTTCATATCATTCTGATCTTTTACAATAAGGATGAGCTCATCTTTACTGAGCCAATCAAGCGAAGTGATCACCTCCGATGAAGTCATAGGAACCCTTAAAACCTCTCGCCCTTTCATATCAAGCACAACTAAAGACTGAGCTTGGTTTTCAGTCCATTCCACATAAACAAGCTTTTCACCATCATGAGAAACAATCGCGAGCCGGCCTTTCGTTTGTCTTTTATCTAAGACAAACTCCTCTTTCTTGACATCATAGACACGTATTCTTGAAAAATCTCTATAACCCCATCGAGGATCGATTTCTGTCTCAACAAAAGCAAGCTTCCCACTGCGAACTTTGTAAGGGTATTCATTCTGCAAAGGTCCTGGGTAAAAAAGCACTCTTTCTTTACCATCCTCATGCATGACAAACTGATTAATAAACGAAAGACCTCTTTTTAAGGAAACAATCCTTCCGTCACCGAGAGACTGAGGATGAAGGTAGTTCGTCCATCCGCCTCGCTGATTCACTGACTGAACAACAAACGGAGTGGGCCTTAAGAGTTCGACTCGCTTTTTCCACTCTCCGCTTATCTCTTTCATTATATCTTCATAGATTTTTTCAAACTTCTCCCCAGTTAAGTAGTCAACGGAGTTGTAGAAACTCAGAGGATTCCAACTTCTATCAGTGGAATAGTCCGCAATTTTTGAAACAAAAAAATCGCCATATTTATTTCTTAACCAAGAAGTATAAAAATACCCATAGACATAGTGGTTCGGAATATAGTCCTTAAAGCTCCCTAGATGGGCCTTATCATAATTCCAGTTCTTCCCAGACAATAAGAGTGCTTTCAAGTCTCGGTCAAAAAGCGGAAGTCTTCCACGGCCTCCTTTGGTGAGGGCCGTTTCAATTCCAACAGCATCTCCTTCCAAAAACCAAGGAGGCATACTAAGCCCGATCCCTAAGGCCTGTCCAATTTCACCGAATAAGATATTTAAAACTTTGTTAAATCCTTGCCGCGACTTCTGAAATTGAACGATATGTCTAAATTCATGAACTGAGAGAGTCTTTAACCAGTCCGTATTGGTCAACTCAGGATCGATAGAAGGAGTCACGTACCACTCTGATCTTCTCGGCGCAAGCGCCACAAAACCGTTTGAATGAGTCGACTGGTTTTGGAGAATTACTGGTATGCGAGCAGGGAGCGTTTCCAGGGATCTCGTGACGTACGGATAGGCCTTCTCGAGAAGATGGGCGACGCGCTGACCACTAAGAATCATTTCCTTAGGGAAGATAATATCAAAATGGTCTGTGTTTATCTGAAGCCACTGGATGTGACTTGGGTTTTGCTGGAAATCAATTTGATTTATGGGCGCCTCAATAGTCCTACTAAAAGCGAATGAGGAAACCAAAAAAGCAATCAGGAAAACAATCTTCATTTTGTATCTTTTTTCTTAAATGTATTAATAAGTTCACCCCAGAGCTTGCTCGCCACAAGACCCATTTGGTGTTTTTTATGTCTAATAAGATTAATCTCAAGCTCTCTTGGGTGAATATCTTCAAAATCTAAAACAACTAATTTTTTTTCCGCAAGCTCACGCTCAATAGAATGCTCAGTCAGATGCCCCCAACCAAGACCCGCAAATATAATATCCTGCTTAAAGTTACCGTCATTAATACGCCACTTCTTCCCACCATCCAAAAGACCGAAGCTCGCGCCTTTACCACCACTCTTATCCCCAATCACAATCTGATCAATTTCACTGAGATCAGATTGCGCCTTCACCTTTCTCTCCTTCCAAAGCTCGCGACTCATCACAGGCATCATCCGGACTGAAGTAATAGGAATAATCTCTAACGAGTTTTTGTCCGTTATAAAATGCGTGATCCCGAACTGAGCGTCCTTATCGAGCACTCGCCTTTCGGCCTCACTCAAAATATCAAAACCAAGATTAAGTTTCGTGTTGGGATGGCGATCACTAAAACTCTTAAACAGATGAAGAAACTTTGGAAGTGGTGAAATTCCATCAATCGAAATATAGAGCTCAGGTTCTTCTTTTTTACGATAACTATCAGTTAAACTCTCTAATTCAGACATGCCCTGCAAAACCTTAAATGATCTCTCATAAAAAGCTTTACCGTAGGTCGTTAGCTCTGGCCTATAACCACTCCGATCAAAAAGCTCTACCTCCATCTCTTCTTCCAGCTTCTTAATGGCCAAACTTATAGCTGGCTGCGTCTTATGGAGCTCACTGGCCGCGGCTTTAAAGCTGCCAACCTGCACAATCTTATGAAATACAAGGACTTGCTCAAATGTCATGATCTATAACTTTTTTTTATATTGTTTATCAAAAAAACTGTCTTTTTTTTTACCAAAAACTAATTCATGATGAAAGCACCAAAATTGTAACAATCATTCTTAACAAACAATAGGAGTTCAAGATGAAAATTTTAGTATCGGTTCTTTTCGCACTTTCAAGTGTTGCTGCTCTCGCACAAAACAAACCTCTTGCATCAGCTAAGCCTGCTGCAGAAGCTACGCCTGTAACTGCAACTTACAACGTAGATGCTGCTGCTTCGAAGATTACTTACGTTGGTAAAAAAGTAACTGGTGAACACACTGGTAACGTTTCAGTGAAAAGCGGAACACTCGCTTTCCAAGGTGATGCTATCACTGGTGGTGAAATTCTTGTTGATATGAACTCTCTCACAAGTACAGACATCACTGATAAAGAGTATAACGCTAAATATGTTGGCCACATGAAGTCACCAGACTTCTTCGACACAACTAAATACCCTGAATCAAAACTCGTGATCAAAAACTCTAAGAAAGTGGCCCAGGGTCTAGAAGTTACTGGTGACCTTACAATGATCGGTCAAACGAAACCTGTAACATTTGTTGTAACTGATCTCAAAAAAACAGATTCAGTTGTTACTGGTAAATCGAACCTAAAACTTAACAGAACTCTTTGGGGTCTTAAGTACGGCTCAGGCTCTTTCTTCAAAGGTCTTGGCGACAAAGCTATCAACGACGAATTTACTCTAGCGATCGAACTTACTGCTAAAAAATAGTTTCCTTTCTTAGCACAAGGCCCCCAAATTGGGGGCCTTTTCTTTTTGACCCTCTCCCCCATTCAGCGCTACAATTCCCACATGATTCGGTTACTTCTCTTATTTATTTTTTTCAGTTCTGTAGGCCAGAGTGCTACGATTGCCATCATTGACACAGGATTTGATCTTGACCACGACTACTTAAAACCAAAAATTTTAAAAAATGAAACCGATGAAGAGCCGATTGATTACTATGGCTGGGACTTCTTTGATAATAGCCATCTAAAAAAATCCGTGATCCCAGATAAATCTTCTCTCCAAGAAGTTCTTCTCTACCGGAACTTGCGGGCCAAAGGTCACAAGGAAGGTCTCTCACTTGAAGAATTTGAATGGTTTAAAAAAAGAAGTGCGGACAAGGTCTTCATGGATAAAGTTCGCCTCTTTAAAAAACACTCTCATGGGACCTTCGTCGCTGGGATCGCTCTTCGCGAGGGAGAGAATATTAATATTTTCCCAATTAGAGGACTTAATATCCCAAATTCCGTCGTGGCGGTTGAAGACAATAGTACAGTCGGTCCGCTCCCGCTAAAAGGTCAAACACTCGAAGAAAAATTCCAAGACGAGATGAGACAGTCCATTGATCGAGTTTCAAAAAAGTTCTCGAAGATCTGTAACTTTATTGCGCAGAAAAAAATCGAAGTAGTGAATGCTTCCTATGGCATCACATACAAACACGTTATGACAAAATTACGTGAACGCTATCTTGATATTACTGGAAAGAGTATTGAGGAAACCAAACTCAAGCTTCTAGTGGACGATTACTTTAGAGTGCTCTACCAGCGCGGTGAGAAGACCATGCGCAAACACTCGAATATACTTTTCGTGTTTTCTGCGGGAAATTCGGGTCTTGATAACGACAGCTTCCATCATTACCCGTCACGGATTAAAGTTCCGAACGCGATTACAGTGGCCGCGATGAACGGAGATTACCTGGCGACTTTTTCAAATTATGGCCGTGCACACGTTGATATCGGAGCTCCTGGAGTCGCGATCCTCTCCATCGTTCCAAAAGTTTACTCTACCGATGGCAGTGACCTTTACTCACCCTCCAGTGGAACATCCATGGCAGCTCCCTACATTGCAAACCTCGCGGCCCAAATTCTAAATGCAAATCCTAAACTCTCACCACCAGAGATTAAAAAAATTATCCTCGACACCGGTGATATAAAAGAGCACCTTAGACCTCGTCTTATCTCCGGGGCCATCGCCAATAATAATAAGGCCATTAAAGTTGCTCTTCTTTCAAAAGATTTACCTCTCGATCAGGCATTCGGCCTTGGTACGTCAGACCTCATTCCGATGGAGGATAAAATAAGCTTTGGGCTTCCTCCGGCCGTGGCGCCAGAGGAGATGCAAAAAAAAGTAATGGAATCTTTTCCAAGCATCATCACTCCTCAAGAAGTCGATGAGGACCCGGAAATTCTTCCAGCTACCAAATCAGAGTCTTCAAAACCTGCGAATCCAGTGAAAGTGCCACAGGACAGTTCAGAGCGGCCTCTTTTATCTGTTCCAAATCCTGCGCCGCAATCTTCTGATCCAGTCCCTTCCAATCAAAACGAAGCACAATCTCAGACACCTTCCGAGGTGATGCCTGCATCTTCTTCTGAACCTCTACCGTCACAGGCCCCAGTTCAATCCCCAGAGAACGCGCCTTCATTGCCCCAATAGTCAGCATACAACTCGCAAGCGACGTGCTCAACAGATCAGTCGGAGAAAAAGCTTCTCCCTGTCCTTGGTTATCTTTTGGAGCATCAGTTAAGAGGGTACTTTTTGAATCAAGATGAGTGGCCTCTGTTCGGTAGTGGCCCTGGTATTCAACTTTCATTTGATGCATAAGAGTTCCTTGAAAAAAGTTTCTCCTATGATGGCATCAATTTTTGAACTTGAAAGGCCCATAATGGGCCTTTCAAATCACCTGGGAGGTTGATTAGTTCTTGAGATCCGTCTCAGTTTTCCAACCAGAAATCTGTATCTTTTTAGACTGAGATTTTTCTTCTTTAGGAATCATCACATCGAGCACTCCGGCCTCAAATTTTGCCTGGATGGCATCCGCATTCACATTGGTCGGAAGACTAAAAACCCGAGAAAATTTCCCATACTTTTTCTCAGCTCTCAAAATATTACTCTGAGCTGGTTTTGCTCTTTCGCCAGATATGTGAAGTCTATTATCCTTCACTTCAATGTCAATTTCCTCGATCCGAAGACCCGGAATGTCGAGGCTGATCGCATAGAATTTATCTTCATCAATAATTTCACAAGCTGGAGCAAAACTTTGATCGTTATGGGAGAAGACATCAAATATTTTTTCAATCTCTCTATCCCAAACTTGAGATCTACGAGTTGGTTTTAGTTCAAACTGATACATATTTTCCTCCTAAGGATAAAATTTATCTGCTTCCTACTCCTGAAGATGGTGCGAGATTTTTTATCGTCAAGTCTCGATCAGAAAAAAATATTAAAAACAAATAATCGACTCTCTCAAACCGCTAAAAACACAACGAGATGAATAAGGTCAATTTTCCTCTTCTAAAACGACCCTCACAGGACTAGAATTAAGCCACAACAGGAGATTCTTATGACTAAAAAAACGGCCGCAAAAAAGCCTAAGGCCAAAGCCCAGGCGAAAAAAGTGACGAAAAAAATCGCTACAAAAAAAGTTGCAGCAAAAAAAATTGATCCTAAGGCCCAGACAATTGAATCACTCGTCGAGTTGATTCGGATGACCTCAACAGAAATTCCGGATGATGTTGCTAAAACACTGATGAAAGCACGATCGCAAGAGCAGGCAGATACGACGGCTTCGTATGCCATGAACATCATCAAAGATAATATGGATCTTGCGAAGTTTAAATCTCAGCCACTTTGCCAAGACACTGGTACGGTTATTTTCTTCATCTACCACCCTCCAGGTTTCTTTCAGAATGACTTCAAAGAACTCATTAAAAAGGCCGTCGTTAAGGCCACGCAAAAAGGTTACTTAAGACAAAACTCTGTAAATTCTCTCACTGGTGAGAACGCAGGAACTAATCTTGGGGAAGGACACCCATCAATTCACTTCTACGAGACGAAGAAGAAAGAAGTTGAAGTGAAACTCGTGTTGAAAGGCGGAGGATGTGAAAACGTTTCTGCTCAATACTCACTTCCTGATACAGCTTTAGGTGCCGGAAGAGATCTTGATGGTGTTCGTAAAGTTGTGATCGATGCTGTTTATAAGGCCCAAGGTAAAGGCTGTGGTCCAGGAGCTCTCGGCGTTTGTATCGGTGGCGACCGCGCCGATTCTGCCTACATCGCTAAGAAACAGCTTCTAAGAAAACTCGATGATAAGAATGAAAATAAAGACCTTGCAGCAATGGAGACTGAAATCGTCGACAGCTGTAATAAGCTAGGTATTGGCCCGATGGGATTTGGTGGAAAAACCACCCTACTCTCTTGCAAGATGACTCACGCCAATCGTGTGCCTGCATCGTTTTTTGTTTCGATCTCTTACATGTGCTGGGCCTTCCGTCGCCAGGGTGTAGTGCTTGATGCAAAAAAACATACAATTAAAAAATGGCTCTACTAGGAGTAATGAATGAAACGTTTAGACTACCCTTTTTCTCCGGAAGCAGTGAGAGAACTTAAAGTTGGAGACATGGTTCTCATCACTGGTAAACTATTTACCGGAAGAGATGCCGTTCACAAATACCTACATGATGGTAATCCTTCTCCCGTAAATTTAAAAAATCAAATCATATATCACTGTGGTCCTGTGACGATGAAAGATAAAAAAACTGGCAAATGGACTGTGACTGCTGCTGGCCCCACGACTTCTATTCGTGAAGAGCCGTATCAGTGGGAAGTGATCCGTGATCACGGAATCGTGGGAGTGATTGGCAAAGGTGGCATGGGCCAGAAGACACTTGATGCCTGCAAAGAACATGGGTGTGTTTATCTTCACGCAGTAGGTGGTGCAGCTCAAGTTCTAGCTGAGAAAATTAAGTCAGTGGATGGATTATTCTTAGAAGAGTTCGGTCTTCCTGAAGCAATTTGGGAATTAACTGTAGAAGATTTTCCAGTTGTCGTCACGATGGATGCGCATGGGAATTCGCTCCATAAAGAAGTGGAAACAGCTTCGAAAGAAGCGCTTAAAAGCGTGATTTAGGAAAATAGCTGTAGTTGACTTTTTTCTCGCACTGACCTTCGCCATCATACATTAGAATTCCGGCCAGCTTCTGCTGGCCGGAATTCATGATTGTCACGGCACCACCACTATCACCTAAGCACGCACCGGAATTTTTGTTCAAAAAAAGAACATCACTAGATTTATAGTGCTTAAACTGGCCTAACTTTGCAGAAACTTTTTTCTGTCTTGCAATCAAAGTCAAATTTGATTTGGGAGTAATTTCACTCGGTTTTGCAATCACTATTGGGTAGACATGATTGATAGGACTTACGAGCTCAATAAGAGCAAGATCTTCATTATCAAAACCTAGTCCTTCTGTGTAAGTCGGTGAAATAGACACTTTCTTGGCCTTAACAATCTTGTGAGCAACTCTGACGAGGAGTTGCTCAGGTTGGTAGATCAAAGCTTCGCTAGAATCATAAATCTCTTGTCCCTGCATCTCAATACAGTGAGCAGCGGTTACAACAGTGGTTTTTGAAATAAGAACACCAGAACAAAAATAAGCACCACTATTTATTAGAGAAACAACAAACTGATCATGTGAAACTCTGACGTTATTTCCATAAAGTGCCCAGCTAGAATTAGCTATGAGGAAACTGAATAGAACCAAGAGTTTTTTCATAAAATGAGTTTTATGAAGTTTCAATCAAACTGGGGAGAGGACTAGGTAAAACTTACAGGATGTTTTCTATTAATAAAACAGCGACTTAGCGTTCATGACAAGACAAAAAAGAAAGGCCACAAAAGTGGCCATTCCTAAGAATAAAGAAGTTTAGGTATTCGCTGATTACCAACGATAGACAGAACTTGCCCAGGTAAATCCTGAGCCAAAAACAGCACTCGCAACCAAAGATCCTTTTTTAAGCTTCCCGGCCTTCACCGCCTCGCTCATCCCGATCGGGATAGTCGCAGCAGTCGTATTTCCATATTTTTGAATGGTATTAAAAACCTTCTCTTCAGGAATTTTTAATTCTTGGGCCACCATCTGATTAATTCTCATATTCGCCTGATGAAATAAAAACAGATCAATGTCTTCAAGCTTAAGTTTATTCGTTTCAAGGGCCAGCATCATGCACTCGCACATTCTTCTCACCGCATTGGCAAAAACTCTTTTACCATTCATGTAAGGAAAATGTTTCCCTGATTCAATCATGGACATATCCATTCGGTGCTCATTGATACCCATACCAGGTGCCTCTACCCACAGCTCTTTCGCATGGGCACCTTCAGCGAAAAGATGGGTAGAATACACATAAGAGTCTTTAGCGAAGTCTTTGACTTCTTTTCTTCTCATGACAATAGCACCCGCACCATCACCAAAAAGAACGGCCACATCACGGCCATTGGTTGTCTTATCAAGGCCTTTTGAGTGAATTTCAGCGCCAACAACTAAGATTGTCTTATATTGACCTGTTTTAATGAATGCATCGGCGATGCTCATCGCATAGATGAAACCAGAGCACTGCTGACGAACATCAATGGCCGGGATTTCAGTGAGACCAAGTTTTGGTTGAAGAAAACAAGCGTTCCCTGGGAAATCATGGTCAGGAGATAATGTCGCAAAAAGGATACAATCAATTTCTTTCTTGTCGATACCAGCGTCTTTAATAGCATTTTCACAAGCAATCAAAGCAAGATCTGTTGTCGCAACTTCAGGAGAAACCCACCGTCTCTCTTCAATACCTGAACGCTGAACAATCCAATCGTGACTTGTTTCCATTAGCTTTGAAAGATCATGATTGGTAACGATTCCCGGAGGAACGTACATCCCTGTACCAATAATTTCTGAATTAAACATACAAATCCTTTTGCTTGTTATTCGGCGAAAGCTTCATTCCATTCTAGGTTATGGTACACTGTAGTGACGTCATCATCACCTTCAAGCACATCGATGATTTTCTGGATTTTATCATAGCTCTCTTTAGTCACTTCTTTGGTGTTCAAAGGAAGTCTTTCAAGGCCTGAATCGTCCATCGTGATCTTTAGCTCTTCGAGTTTTTTATAAATATCACCATAGGCCTCGACCGGGCCTTTGATTGTCACGAACCCATCTTCAGTTTCAACATCATCAATGTTGTAATCGATAAGTTCCATCATGAGATCATCGGGAGACATTTTTAAATTCTCCTGTTTGATCGTGAAAGTCGCTTTACGTTCAAAAACAAATTGAAGGCATCCTGGAGTTCCAAGAGCTCCACCATACTTATTGAAGTACGATCTGATGTTACTCACTGTGCGTGTTGGATTGTCCGTTGCCGTTTCAATGAAAAGAGCAACTCCATCAATGGCGTATCCTTCGTAGTTGATCTCTTCAATGACAGCACCGTCCTGACCAAGACCCTTTTTGATCGCTTTATCCACGTTGTCTTTCGGAACGTTAAACTGACGAGCTTTTGCGAGAGCAATTTTTAGTGCGAAGTTAGATTCAACTTCTGCGTGCCCGGAATTTTTCACGGCCATAAGAATTTCACGAAGAACTTTCGTGTAGCTTTGTGAACGCAGTTTATCCTGCGAAGCTTTCTTCATTTTAATGTTATTCCATTTACGACCCACGCAAACACCCCTATCGATTTATGAATTATGAATGCCTAATCCTACCCCAAAACTCCTGCATTGGCCCCAAAAACTAGGAAATACCGCAGCTCATCATTAATCCACTTCTGGACAGAGATGCGTAGGGTTCAGATAATTCATGAAACCCCAAAAGGAGAATCAGATGAAATTCATCGCGACCCTAGGACTCTTTATCAGTTTTTCAAGTTTCGCCCTCACGACTGGTGAAAAAGCACCGAATTTTAGTCTTAAAGGGATAAGTTCAAAAACTAAAGACGTCTCACTTTCTGACTTTAAAGGCAAATTCGTGGTCCTCGAGTGGATCAATCACGGCTGCCCCTTTGTTAAAAAGCATTACGACTCTGGAAACATGCAAAAGCTCCAAAAAGAATTCACTGGCAAAGGTGTCGTATGGCTTTCAATAAATTCCACCGCATCGACGAACCAAAGCTACGTTGACTATGATGGGGCCTTGAAAGAGAGGGCTGAAAAGAAATCTCTCGCCTCAGATATCCTCTTAGATCCTACAGGAGTGGTCGGAAAACTCTATGAGGCCAAGACCACACCACATATGTACATCATTGATAAAGAAGGGACTCTTGTCTACCAAGGGGCCATTGATAGCGAAGCAGACACGGAACAGTCCTCTATTCCTAAGGCCAAAAATTATGTTTCTGAGGCACTCAAAGAAACTATGGCCGGAAAAAAAGTCACGGCCCACACCACTAAGGCCTACGGTTGCTCAGTGAAATACTAAACCGAAGGGAGTGACCTTGAGTGTTTTACTCAGGTCATTCCCTCACATTTTTCCTCTTGGAATAAGAAGGAAAATGGCGTTTAATAAATTTTACCATTGGATTTTTCTCAAGGAGGAGAAATGATCTTTAAACTTACAGTAACAATTATGGCCGTCACACTTTACGTGTTTACGCAGTATCTTCAATAACTCAGACTTTAAATTTCAGTAGGAAGATTTCTTTTCCATCGATGTCCACTGAGCTCATCTCTTCATGAAGTCCCATCGACTTCATCGCCTTGATGAAAGGAAGAAGATAGCTTCTCCCAGGATCAGATAAAAGGATCACTCCTCCTGGTTTTACAAAACGAACAAGACCCTGGGCCACCTCATGAGGATGTTTAGATTCGTAGAGAACATCAGAACCAATGACGACATCAAATTTCCCTACTTCTTGTTCTTGCTCGCGCCAGTTAAGCCGTTCATAACGGCAGGTCACCGAAGAGTGACGGCAGTTTCGTAAAAAATATTCTTCTACATCTGGATGAAAATCTGTCGCTAGGACCGAACCACCCAAATGCGCGGCTACGATTGCCGGCAGTCCCAAGCCGCAGCCGAGCTCCAGTACGGATTTATTCTTTATGAGCTCAGGATGAACCCCTAAGTATTCAGACAACCCTATGGAAGCCTCCCATAAAATGCCAAAATATGGACACAGGTCTTCAGCAAAAGGATCGAGCTGTTCTTCTGGAGTCATGGCCGCACAAATAATATCAATGGCCTCATCCAAATCGCGGATCGCTTCGACCACAAAAACTTTATCTGCAATTTTTTTTGATTTCGTAACTGTGGGGTACTTTATATCAAACTTTCTCATAAGGCCGTGTACTTATTTTCGAGACTAAACCATTCCGAAGAAATCTCCGAAGCGCGGTTATGAACTACTGAATCTGGGAAAAGAGCAAGGACCTCTTTAGTATTAACTCCTCCACCGGATTTTTTTAGGAAACGGGCGCGCACGAGGCCTGTGGCCATCAACTGCCCCTTACAGATGAACCTCTGCTGAATGAAAAAGTATCTCTCATCATAACCAATCACCTGGGTTTCAATTTGAAATTTATCCCACAGCTTTAAGGATTTTTTAAACTTGATTGTCTCTCCGGCCACCACTGAGTACCATCCAAGCTTAGTGGTCTTATCAAAAACGCCAGTTCTAAAAATCATGTCCATCCGGCCGAAATCCATCAACGAAAAATAGACTCCGTTATTCACGTGCCATAAAAAATCCAAATCCGTTGGAAGTACTCTCATGTTAAGAATCGTCTTTTCATTAAACTGAGCTTTGACTAAAAACTTCTTTCTTAAAAAGATAAAAATCATCCGAAAAATCATATGCATGCAATTTCTTCCTTTAACTCCGACGCCTCAAGAAATAAAAAAGGGTCACATAACATGACCCTATAGAAATCGACCTGAATTAAAAAGGAAAAACTAGACGGCCTTGGCCTGATTTTCTGATTCCGGGTAGTAAAGTGACCACCCACGAGACTTCTTAGAAAAACTCATTCTCTCACCTGAGTCAAGAACCCCAACAAACCGTTTCCCATCCGAGCTCTCACCAACAATTCGAAAATATTTAATTTGATGAGTCCAATCGTTAAAGCGGACTTTTACCTCATTCTTTCGACCCGATTGAATCCAAACTTTCTCTAGTGAATGCCAGTTCATAGTTCCTCCTTAGGTGGCCGCAGCGCTGTTACTGTGTTAAATGATACCGTATGACTAAAGTTTTACCTAACAAATCATCTTCACGCGCCGGACGGTTTAAGAAGAAATTAGTATCTGAGGATGATTTACTGGTTGAAGCTCCTCAGATGATGGTCAAGTTGGCACCGTTTCAAGATCTTCTTCAGTCGTCTCAAATTTCTGAAGCTGAGTTTACTGCCTGCTATCTGCTCTCATTTCTCTCTTACAGGTTTCCAGGATCATGGCTTGGATCAAAAATTGAATCGAATAAGATTGCTGGGATTTCATGGCGAGACCTTCCTTTTGACTTTGAACCGAACATCAAAAAGCGCTTGGAAAAAACAGAAAGTCTCCAGGAAATCTTCGCTAACTTTTCTCTGAAATCAACCCCACAGACCGTCAACCGCGCTATTGTGAAGTGGTCCGATGGTCACTACAAGCTGGAGCTCATGTTTCGCATCCCAAAGCCGAATGAGGTTCTTATTCAACAGAAACAAGGCCGCAGGTGCGTGACCGCTCTTACTGATCAGAGAATCTCTAAGTATATCTTGGGTGAAAGGGATGCTTTAAGTTTTACAATGCATGACCTGATTCACGCAGACCATTTTTATCACAATAACCAATGCTTTGAAGGTCAACTCGGCTTCTACGGTCTCCTTGATAGAACCATTTCCTATTTTGATCTATCGAATGAAGATTTTTCTCATGAGTTTGAATATGTGATTGCGGACATGAACGCTTATGCTGTTCATTTAATGAAGTGTCTTAAATCGGCCATGATTCATTACTACGATGAGAACTACTTTTCGGATTGGCTGGCAGATCTAAAAGCTCCTGAAGCTCTGAGGGCCCTCAATACGGCCTCTTATTTTCCTGAAAAAATGGATCAAGAGATCTTAGACTGGCTTAACCTTTACCGGGCACCGTAGACGGAAATCTCCACATCCCGTAAAAGAAGAGAGAAGCCGCGGTCCCGCAATGCCAGACCGAATGCCATTGAAATAGACTACTCGGATCACAACCCAAGTGAAATTCATCTACTAAGAAGAAGACTGATGAGAAAACGAGAATCAGCATTGAGACGAGGAGCATTTTTTCTTTCACGAGACTGCCCTTCATTCGTTTTATGATATCCACAACTGAAACGATAAAAATGAAAACACAAAGTCCAATTTTGTACCATTTGCCCAGAGAGTACATCATCACAAAAAGAGCAGCGTAGTAGGAACTAAACCCGAGGAGCATTTGGGTGGGGGTGAACTTTAGTTTCTCTCCCAGATTTAAAGCGACGAAAAAACTGAGAACCAGGATAATCGACGAAAAATCAATGGCCAGACCTAAACGCGTGAAGCTCCCGTGTGCTATGAGGCTTGAAAAACCCACAAGAGCACAAACCAGAGTCCATAGTTTAAACTGGAAGGCCCTAATCTTTACGACATTAAAGAAGAGAATCGCTACGATGATATATGAGAGTGAACTCCAAAACGACGACGGCTGCTGTATCCACGCATCCCTAGGAGCTTCGCACTGGCAAGCCTCTACTCCACAGGGAATTGTTTCGAAATCAGACCATGGGTTCACGGAATGTACTGGGCCGTATTATTCTCATTTTCTGAGACCTCAACCAATGTAATCCAGGCACGCTCACCGTAGAGCTTTTTAAGGATCTTCGATGCCTCTTCATAAACATAGAGTGCACTCCCTTCCATCCCAGGATTTGGCATCACTCGAAGTTGAATAATTCCTTCCTTATCGAGTTGTTTAAACTCTTCTAATTTCGGATCATCTTGGGCCGCAAGAAAGGTGTGATCAAACATATGATTCAGCCACGCCTTAATATCCTTTATTCCGCCAAAATCGACGACCCATCCTTCTGGAGTTAGCTCAGAGGCCGCGAACTCAAAATAGAATTGCCGTGAATACCCGTGCACAAACCGGCAGTGAGATGCCGCACGCCACTGACGGTGAGTGCAGGGAAAACCAGAGAATCTTTTACTCGATTTAAAATTTTTAGGATTCATATCTACTCTCCTCGATTTCTTATACTACAGCGAGACTTCTCCAGCTGTCCGTCTTCTGTCTCATATTTTTTAAGACTCGGATATACTTTCTCGCGGCCAAATCGACCCCAAGGTGCTGAAAAAATCTTCGTGTGATGTAGCTTTCAGGGCTTTGCAGTATATCTTCTTCAGAGGCTTCAGAATGGCCATAACCGATGACATGATTCCCGCGAACTAAAATAAATGACTTCTCGCCCAAGTTTCTTCCCTCACCCAGAATTATCAAATTCTCTGACGGAAACCTGGCTTCCTTGGAGAGCACATCCACTTTCTGATTATGCCTCAAAATCTCTTCCTTAGACTTTCCTCCATCCCGGTAAGCGAAGACTTGGTCTTTGAGCTCATGCTCTAGAAGTCGGAGCCTTTTTTTAGCATCTTGGTAGTCCTTAAAGTACCACAAACCAACCAATCCCTTTTTATAGGGACGGATTTTAAAAACTCGCTCCCCAGAATTCATTTCTTGCGTCACGATCACCCAGTGCGGATGGTATGGCTGAAAAAGTAGCTTCCTGAATTCCGCAATTAGGGCCGATCCAGTAACTTCCCCTTCTACCGTTTCCGTTTTGATCAAAAGGTCTCGATTTTCGGCCTTGGCAATCAGCAGCTCTCTTGCTGTTTTTTCCATATTAAAAGCGGCTTCAAATCGAACGACTCTTCCTTGCTCATTTTTAAAATACAATAGCCCTGCCTTGGCAGGTAATTTCTTAAAGGCCTTCTCATGATGAGGGAGATATAAAATCTTTGGATAAATTTTAAGTCTTAACTGATGAAGCTCTTTAAAGAGTTCGAGGGTCGCTTTTGCATCTCCAACCGCACGATGACGCTCCTGAATTTTTATTCCAAAAAAACTGCAGAGAGCATCTAGATTATAATTCCTGAGACCTGGAATTTCATGCTGAGCAACCTTCAGCGTACAGAAACTCTTAACTTTTATCTCCTGCCCCATCTCCTGATATTTTTTGCGGAGTAATCCCAAATCAAACTCAGTATTGTGAGACACAAATACGGCCCCTTCGAGTCTTGAACGGATGGCCTCTGCCACTTCATAAAACTTAGGAGCTGTCGACAGCTCACGGTTCGAAATAGTTGTGAGATTGGAAATATACTCAGGAATAGATCTCAGGGGATTGATCAGAGTTTCATAGATCTCAACGACCCTGTCGTCTTCAAAGGTAATCAGGGCGATCTCGATTATGTCTCGATCGGAATCTAGTCCCGTTGCCTCAATATCACAGATGACATATTTTTTAGGGCCCATGAGTCTATTCTAGAAATTCAGCGGCCATAAGCCAAGGTGAGATTTACTTAACTCTTTTAACAACAGCGAGGTAAAAGGGTCCCCAACCTGTGGTATCAGGGAGAATTTGCCAACCAAACTCTGTGGGCTCGCCAAAAGGGAATTCTCTTCGAAGAAGCTCAAATCGCCCCAGCCTTTTTTGGTGAAGCTTTCTTATGATATCGTCATTTTCAAGCTGAGAAAGAGCACAAGTCGAATACACAATTGTGCCACCAATTTTCACAATATCTAAGGCACTTGCTAACATCGCAAACTGAGTGATGGCAATCGCCTTTGTTCTTCCTGGTGCCCAGAGCGCAAGCTCCTTTGAATCTTCCAAAACATGCCTTTCAGAAGAGCATGGAGCATCAAGCAGAACTTTATCATAGGTACTTTTTTGATAAAGACTCCACTTCGTTGCATCGTGAGCAGTGACCGTCAGATTCTTTTGTTCTGTCTTTGGCAGATAATCATCAAAAATCCGGTGTATCCGAGCTCTTCGCGCGGCAGAACGGTCATTTGAAACCAGTAGACCTTGGTTTTTTAATTTCAAAGCACAAAGAAAACTTTTTCCTCCTGGGGCCGCACAAAGATCGACCACTTTTTCACCTGGGTGTAAATCCAAGGCTTCCACTGGAAGAATACTTGCCGCATCCATCAGGTAGTAATTCATGTACCCGTCGTCTGTTTTCCCTGGCTGCGGAAAAGACTCACGCACATCATGCTCAAATGTGAGACCTGTTACTTGAAGGGGTTCTTCTTTAAAATGAAATTTAGAAAACGGATTCACCACGGCCACATGCTTTTTAGGAGCAAGAAGTGCGTCTTTGAGTCGAGGCCATCTCTCCCCGTACATCTCTGAATAAAATTGATTGAACCCCTCTGGGCCCTTAGGTTGCATCATAATAAAATTATACATCAATAACGATTTTTAACACCTATCTCTGAGAAAAATCCCACCCGACTAACAACGTCAGTTGCTGAAGAGGCTTCCTTTTGAGATATTCTCCTGGTCAATCAGACTAGGAGATAACATGAGCGTAGAAATTGCAACACTTGCTGGCGGCTGTTTTTGGGGCATGGAAGATATCATTCGTAAAATCCCCGGGGTCATAAACACAACTGTCGGCTACACAGGCGGAAAAATAGAAAATCCTAACTATAATATTGTGAAACAAGGGACAAGTGATCACGCTGAGGCGATCGAAATCGAATTCGATCCGACGATTCTTTCTTTTGCAGATCTCTTGAAAATGTTTTTTAAGATGCATGACCCAACAACTGTTAATCGCCAGGGTAACGATAAAGGCACTCAGTACCGGTCTGCCATTTTCTACCACTCAATAGAGCAGCTCCAGACGGCTCAGGAAATGATCAAGTTAGTGGATGCTTCTAAGAAGTGGCCAGCGCCAGTTGTGACTGAACTCGTTCCTGCTCAAAAATTTTATCCGGCCGAAGACTACCACCAAGACTATCTTGTGAAGAACCCAAATGGGTATACCTGTCACTGGGTAAGAGATTAGTGCTTCACAGAGGGGATAAACGATACTTCTGGGTTGGTAGAAATCATTTCTTCAAAGAACGCAAGCGATTGGTCTTTAAGACTTAGGATCTCTAACCCAGCAAGAAACCGACTTGGATCATTTTCAAGGATCTTAATCCATCTGCATATTGCAGATCCCGCTAAGTGCTTAGTGAAATAACGAAAATCGAATCCCACAGTTTCCCCAGGATTAACCTTCTCCAGTTTAGAGAGCTCGATTGTAAATCCACCACGGCCAAAGCGAATGCAGACATCCTCAGAGGGCCGTAGAATTTTAGAAAACTCTTCGGCCGATAAAAATTTATCTCTCGATGAAGAAGTCAATCTGGTTGCGACCCTGATCAACTCATCAAGCATAAAAGGTTTACTTAATAAGGCCTCAGCGCCTCGATCGTGGGCCTCTTCAGTTGTGATATCAGCAAACCCGGTAATCAAAATAACAGGCGGTAGTAAAGGATTTATTCCCTTTGAGTATTCCAGAAGATCGATTCCTGTTTCACCAGGCATGCGGATATCCGAGATAATCAGATCCACTGAATTTTCAGAAAGAATTGTCTTTGCTTTTGTAACATTCGCGGCCTGGAAAACATTCGCCCCGATAAACTCAAACTCGCTTGCGACGATGTCTCTGAGATCTTCTTCATCATCAACAATTAAGATTTTTTTTCCCGCTAGCTGTGTATCATTCATAGAGGCTCCGCAATGTGACTATCACTCAGCATATCAATAAAATAGACTCGACGTAGATTAAAGATTGCTCCGGGGTCATTAATTAATTTTGTCTTAAGGTCATATGTATATTTTTATTTATTTTTTACTCTCTTTTGTCATTCATGCCCAAACTGAAATTGTTGACGCAAAGAAGTCTATCCAGGAACTCGTTTCTACCGACGGGAAATTTCGAGTAGATAAGTGTGAAAAAATTAATTGGGATGATCTCATGCTCATAACCAAAAGAACTGAACTTAAGTTCGAATTCAAAGATGGTTGTGACATCAAAGGTGTTATTTCCCCCAAACTGTTAAACTGGTTCCCTATCGATCTAGAAGTTCGCAACATCCCTCACTACAACCGACTTATAGCAACGGGTTTCATCTCGGCCATTCTCGAGCAAAGGCCCGTCATCAAGTTAGAGATCAAAGACGGGACTCTTTTAAACGAAAAAAGTAAGCTCGGGTTCGAAGGAAACTACAAGGTAAGACCAGGCCTTGGCCTTGATAAATCCCTCACAAAAAAACTGGGCGGAGAAGTCATGATCACGAATCTAAACGGTAAAAAACTACCCCACCCTGAAAAAATTCTTATCAAATAATTACCGGAACTCACGAATGAGTCTTACTGTTGGTGCTTCCGTCTTATCGTGATCTTTAGAATCGCTCGCATAAGATATTTGAAGACTTGCAAAAATCATAAACACAGAGAGCATGAACGTTTTCATAGAACCTCCTAGGAAAACTTTGTTAACTTGTGCTTACTTTATCGCATGAATAGTGAACGAGGAGAAATCGATAATCTCTATAACATGATAGAGATCATCGATTTTCTCATTTTGAGATGAAGAATAATTTATAAAGATGAATTAAAAATAATAACGAGCACCGAAGAGCAGATGCAGCTCTAAACCTGTGCGAGAAACAAAGTCAATGATAGGAGCTGCTTCAGCAAAAACATCGGCCGCTCCATTTTCTAACTTATGGGCGAGCCCCACAGGCACACGTAGGCCAAGTTCAATATCATCAGCGAATTCCATTCGCCCACCGAGGCCATAATAAAGATCTAAAGAATGAACATCGTTAAAGAAGAAAGCACCTTCATTATGCCAAAGGTAATCAGAATGAAGGCTGAAATTGGTATGTTTCCCTAAAGACCAAGCAGCGCCTCCGTCAATGGCCTTATTTCCATCTAACCAGTATTTTCCATTTAAACCTGTCGGATTTCCTAAAGAAAGACCAACTCCACGCTGATTCTGAAACGCAAATGCTGGAAGGCATATAAGAAAACATAATACGAGAATGAAAGACTTCATTGAAAATCTCCTGAGGAACTCATTTTCAATGAATTTTATGAAGATCAAAACCAGTTGTCAAAACACTTTGCTAGTACCCTACATTACAATCTCTATCCCGAGTTTTCTTGTCGTAGACGTACAAACACTTTAAAGCGTGTTTATCAAGAGCACTCAATCCAATTTTTACCTTATAAGTGAACTTGCCGGGAATCGTTTTGCCAAAAATATTCTTAGACTCCGACTTGGAGTAAAGAGTGGCATCGGGAAGTGTGATCACTTTTTCTAAATGTTTCGTTCTAAATGTAGTTCCAACGGAGTCAAATATCTTGTTCAAATAACAGTAGTTCATCACTGAGTTGTAGTCGTACTTACTGGTAAAGATTGCTGATTTGGTAATATCACGAGTTGATTTTTTTAACATGTCCTCATAGTGTTTGCAGTTGGGGTCAGCTTTTGCCGCTTCTTTTCTCAGGTGTTGATGACCAAGCCCCGCAGTGTGACCAAATTCATGAAGCGCGAGCATTTGGATGTATTTTTCAGCACCAACTTTCTTTGATTGGGCCTGTTTGGTACTGATTGTGATGACATTTTTACGTGGGAGATCCTGAGGCCATTTCACATAAACATCCACTTCTTTTTGGGTTCTCTCATCCACGCGTTTCGTGAGCCATCCTCTTTCTCCAATCGTTGCGACCCCACCGACTTCTGTGTAGGCCCCAGATTCTCTGGAATCAGGTAGGTCGGGACGCAGGAGTACGACATCAGCATTAATGACATCTGGTTGACAATCTTCCCAGCCAACAAAGCTAATCCCTGTCGTTTCAGAGGTGTACTCTTGAGTGATGATTGATTTGATCGCCTTTTTCTCCTTATCAGAAAAATCGGCAAATTGACCAGAAAGAGAAATCGCCGCAGAAAATCTCTTATGAGTGTTATCCCCAAAACATACTGTGACCTCTTTCTTACTCCACGCAACTTCAGGTTCTGTTGGTGTTGCCATGGAAGCAAGTGGAACAAGCATGAGAAGTGAAAAAATGAAGCGCATAAACGTCCTTTTAGTCTCTCAATCCTAACTGACCCCATCCATAAGAGTTCAGGGTAAAGTCTTAAAGAAGTAATGATTTTAGAGGTGTCTAAACTCCTGACAGGTAATTTTTACAAATGTGCACAGATAATATTCACTTGGAACAATTTGCGTCTATGCTCTTGCGATGAAAAATTTCCTTACAATCCTAAGTTTAATCATAACTATTTCTTCGAGCAGTGCTTCTGTGGTTCCGGAGCTTGTTGTCACCCCACCTCTTGATCTGTATGGAAAATCAAGAGTGCTGCCCGATGGAAATATTGAAATCAGAGTCACGACTGTGTCAAAGAAAGGTTCTTTCAAACAAAATGGCGGCCGAAAGGTTGTTACAAAAGAAACCCTGGATTCTTATCGCAAATCCGCTGATGCCGTTTTTAGGATGATTCCTAATCAAACAAAGCTTTCAGGTAGCTCTAGTGATGCAGATTTTAGTCAAGGAACTGCTTTCCATATTGGCGAAAACCTTGTTCTCACCAACCTCCATGTCCTAGACCCATCGAAAGAGAACACGACTAGTTGTCGCGGCTTTCAGGTGATCAACCACGAAGGTGATACTTTCGAGTGCAAGAGTGTCCATTACTGCAATAAAGAGCATGATCTTTGTTTAATCGAGATGGACTCCATCATCAAAAGAGGAAAAGCAGATTGTTTCTTATGCTCAGGTCCTAAGTATGAAGTCTCACTTTCAAGCGGTCCTTCACTCAAACTAAATTCTACCTACAAACCTCTTCCTGAGAGCTGGGATACTGAAATCACCACGGCCATCGGGAACAGTAATGGATTTGGCATCCATTACTCACAAGGCCTAGGCGTTCTTATTAATAAGTCCAGACATTCCCTCTACTTTTGGGCACCTATTACATCAGGTAATTCTGGTGGACCTCTTCTCGATCAGGATGGGAAGGTCATTGGAGTCATCAAGCAACAAAGTATCCCGATCAGTGATGATAGGAACCAAGCCTTCAATGTTGCGGTCCCGATAGAGCTTGCGATTTCTCTCATTCGCGACGCTCTTAGAGATAATCCGGAAACACTTCTCAAATTCAATAATTCTGTGGTTGAATAGTCCCTTATGGGACTACGTGCAATTCTTCTCACCATTTCGTGCATTATCATCGGACTCTGCTTGTCCCTCTACTTTCAGAATGAGCAAACTGTTCAGACCATGAATTGGGATCAGTACAAAAATCTTCAGTACAATGATGAGCCTTCGCATTCACTTCAGGACCTCAATAAGAAGCATGCTCCGTTTAAGTTAGTGGAAAGCATCCACGAGATTTATGAAAAAAATCGCCTTGCCGGTGAGAAGACCAGGGTGATGGAAATCGAATCTGGTAATGGCCGAGTTCTGATGGAACTTAAAAAACTCTTTCCCAATGTTGAGTTCTACGGAATCAATAAAGAAAAAACTCTCACGTTCTACCGCCGAGAGAGCTTCATTTTAACGGCCCTGAAGTTTCAGATGTTCACGAAAGATGAGCTTGAAAAAACGGAGCTCCCCTACATCATCTTTCAAGACCTCGACTTTGGAGCTCGCATTCCTTACGATGATAACAAGTTTGATCTGATCTTTTCTCAATCAGTGATTGGGACCATTAAGTATAAGTTCGAACTCTTTTCAGAGATCATGCGAGTCCTGAGACCTGGTGGTTCGTCCTTTCATACGGACCTTCCTACAATTCATATTTACTCTAAGGGTATTATCCTAGACCTAAGAGATGCTTTGGCAGAAATGCGACGAAGTGGAATTGATATTAATACGCTTGAAAATAGAAATACGCTTCGATTTAAGAAAGGAGATGTTGCCGCTCCTTTTCCTGTTTCTCCTCACTATACAATTCCTGAAGACACTTCGAACTTACCACTTGAGCTTCGACGACCAGAGATGGGTTACAACCTCGTTCCCTAGAAATAAAAAAGGCCACCCAACATAAAAGTTGAGTGGCCTTTGCCTTTACGAATTAACTACCACAACTTACACAAGCTTCTGGATTATCAAGAGAACAAACCATCGCTGCTTGTTGGTCAACTGGTGCCGCCTTAGCAGTTTCTTTGATGGTAAACTTGATGGCATCCACCGCCGGACGAGTCCGAAGGTAGTACATCCCAGTTTTAAGCCCTAGTTTCCAGGCCGCAAAATGAAGGGAAGAAAGCTTACCGAAGTTTGTATCTTCCATGTGGATATTGAGTGACTGAGACTGATCGATGAAAGCACCACGATCTGCGGCCATTTCAAGAATAGATTTCTGCTTGATCTCCCAAACTGTTTTATAAAGATCTTTAAGCTCAGCTGGAATCTCAGGAATGTACTGAATAGAACCGTTGTGAGCGATGATTCTATCTTTCATCTCTTCGTTCCAAAGACCAAGGCCAATCAGGTCTTTCACTAAGTGTTTATTCACCACTGCGAACTCTCCCGAAAGAACTCGGCGCGTGTAGATATTCGATGTAATTGGCTCGATACACTCGTTGTTACCAAGAATCTGAGATGTTGAGGCCGTAGGCATTGGCGCCATAAGAAGAGAGTTACGAACACCGTAAGTCTTAATTTTCGCTCTCAGTGTTGTCCAGTCCCAACGGGCCGTAGGTCGCACTTCCCACATATCAGGCTGCAGGATCCCTTGAGAGATCGGAGAACCTTCATAAGACTCATAATGACCAAACTCTTTGGCAAGGTCAGCTGAAGCCGTGAGAGACGCGTAGTAAATCGTTTCAAAGATTTCTTTGTTAACCTGACGAGCTTCAGATGAATCAAATGGCAGGCGCATTTTAAAGAATGCATCGGCAAGACCTTGAACACCAATCCCAATCGGACGGTTTTTAAGATTCGAGTAACGGGCCTCTTCTACTGGGTAGTAGTTAAGATCAATGATCTTATTCAAGTTTTTTGTAACCTGGTAAGTCACATCGAAGAGTTTTTTGTGATCAAACTGACCATCTTTCACAAACATCGGAAGAGCGATCGATGCGAGATTACAAACTGCAATCTCTTTTTCTGATGTGTACTGAATGATTTCAGTACAAAGATTTGATGACTTGATTGTTCCCAAGTTTTTCTGGTTCGATTTTTCATTTGCTGCGTCTTTGTAGAGCATGAAAGGAGAACCAGTTTCAATTTGCGAGTTGATGATTTTAAACCAAAGGTCTCGCGCCTTCACTGTTTTAAGCGCACGTCCTTCTTTCTCATACTGCTCATAAAGTGCTTCAAACTTTTTACCATAACAATCAGCAAGCCCTGGAGACTTGTTCGGGCACATAAGTGACCACTCGCCATCTGCTTCAACTCTCTTCATGAACAGGTCGTTCACCCAAAGAGCGTAGAAAAGATCTCTTGCGCGGAGTTCATCTTTCCCATGGTTTTTCTTAAGTTCTAGGAAGTCTTCGATGTCAGCATGCCAAGGCTCGAGATAGATCGCGAAAGCACCTTTACGTTTTCCACCGCCCTGATCTACGTAGCGAGCAGTATCGTTAAACACGCGAAGCATTGGAACGATTCCATTTGAAGTTCCGTTCGTTCCTTTAATGAATGAACCCTTCGCACGGATATTGTGAATAGAAAGACCGATTCCACCAGCAGATTGAGAAATAAGAGCACACTGCTTTAGTGTTTCGTAAATCCCTTCGATTGAATCATCTTTTGTTGCTACCAAGAAGCATGACGACATTTGTGCTTTATTTGTACCGGCATTAAACAAAGTCGGTGAAGCATGAGTAAACCAACCTTCGGAAATAAGGTGATAAGTTTTAATGGCCTCTTCAATGTTTCCAATTTGGACTCCTAGGGCAACTCGCATAAATAAATGCTGAGGACGTTCAACGATTTTTCCGTTCACTTTCAACAGGTATGACTTCTCAAGAGTTTTGAAACCGAAGTAATCAAACTCAAAATCACGCGAGTAAGCAATCTCTTGAGAGATTCTATCTCTATGTTCACGAGCAAAGTTATAGATGTCGTCAGCAATAAGAGGTAGCGCTTCTCCGGTGTACTCATCTTTAAATCCATGGAGCTTGTCAAAAGTCTCCATAAACGAATCAGACGTCTGACGGTGAAGGTTGGCGACCGCAATACGGCCTGCGAGCCTTGCGTAGTCTGGGTGTACTGAAGTCATGTAGGCCGAAACTTCGGCAGATAAATTATCAAGCTCTTCAGTCGTGATACCATCGAAAAGGCCATTGATCGTTCTTTTCGCGATCTGCATAGCATCGACATGAGAGTCTAAACCGTAAGTCAGCTGAGAAATACGGTGAGTGATTTTATCAAATTGAACGGGTTCTCTTTTCCCTGAACGTGTCATTACGTACATGATCTACTCCTTAAAAATCTATTTCTGTTGAGAAAGCGAAGTGAGACCCAGCAGTGTCTTTCACAGAGTTCATCACTCCAGACTTCTGGTATTCGGCCACACGCTTTTCAAAAAAGTTGGTTTTACCTTGCATCGAAATAAGCTCCATCCAATCGAATGGATTTTTCGCTTCATAAATATTCGAGTAACCAAGCTGTCTCATAAGACGGTCAGCTACAAATTTAATGTACTCTTTCATCATGTCTGCGTTCATCCCAATCAACGAAACAGGAAGGGCTTCGGTGATGAACTCTGACTCGAAGGCCACGGCTTCCATAATCAACTCGCGAACACGTGACTCTGACGGCTTCTCAACCATGTAATCCTTGTAAAGCATACAAGCAAAATCAGTGTGAAGACCTTCGTCACGAGAGATGAGCTCGTTTGAGAAAGTTAGCCCAGGCATTAGGCCACGTTTTTTCAACCAAAAGATTGAACAGAAAGCACCTGAGAAGAAAATCCCTTCAATGGCCGCGAAAGCGATAAGTCTTTCAGCGAATGAATCATTTCCATAGATCCACTTCAACGCCCAGTCAGCTTTTTTCTTAATACACGGGATATTATCGATGGCCTTGAAAAGGTAATCTTTCTTGGCCGGATCTTTAATATAGGTATCAATCAAGAGACCGTATGTTTCGGCATGGATGTTTTCCATGGCAATCTGAAAACCATAAAATGAACGGGCCTCAGGAATTTGAACGTCGTTATAAAAACGAAGCGCAAGGTTCTCGTTGACGATGCCGTCAGAGGCCGAAAAAAAAGCTAAGATATGTGAAATATAGTGACGTTCTTGATCGTTAAGAGATTCCCAATCTTTTAAGTCGGAATACAAATCAATTTCTTCGGCCGTCCAAAAACTTGCCATTGCCTTTTTATACATGTCCCAAATGTTGTGGTACTTAATCGGAAAAAGAACAAAGCGTTCATTCGATTGTGTAAGTAGTGGCTCCATGCTCATAACCCCAGCTCCTTCTTCATGATGTGTGTGGTAGTGTGTTTGTGTTTCTTAATTCAAGCGTAGTGGTTGATCAGACTTTTGAAAAGAGAAAAATCTATATATAGTGGTCATGACGGTTTTTTGACGGTTTTTATAACTAGATTTAGTATAATCTCCGATAAAATTAATCGATGTGCGCCGCTGAATTTTAACAAAATCTTACATATATTAGTTAAGTTGAGTGCTTCTCTTTACAAAAGAAAATCCAAAAATTTAAAAAAAAGCTTGGTGACTTAAAAATCATCGGGAAAAATTTGCCGCTTATTTAGAGTTAAAGGAGCCTATAGAGAAGATAAACAAGAAAGTTGCGATCAAAAAAAGTTAGAAATTAAAGTTATGTTTTAGCAATTTTGATCGATAAGTCCTTCATTATTACAGGAGGACTCTCTTGATTTTTTATACAGTACAAGGTCTCAACTATAAACTTGAAATCTATACCGACAAAATAAAACTGATTAAGAGGCCCTGGTTAGTCTTCTTCACAAAAACTCCTTGGGTTCAGAGTTGGGATATCGATCAACTAGAAACCTTTCAAGTGACAACACCAAAAGTCTTTTTCAGCGGCAAACTCAAATGGCAAACCTTCAATGGTGACGGGATCACCTTTAGGTTTACCACTACGGCGCCGATGGTGAGCAAAATAGAGCTCTACTTTCAAAAACGGATCGCCAAAAATCTCCTCAAAAAAGCCGATGTGCTAGAGTTCAAGAGCAAGAAGAAGAGTCACAAAGAAAAAAGACTCGCAGCTTAAGAACTGCCCTACTACAATGGTGTTAGACTTCGACTAAGAAGCGTGTGGTTATAAAAATAAATAAACACATCTAAATGATCCTTAAGCCTCATTTTATCCTTGGTCGTGCACCACGTTTTACGGATCAGGCGATTAATATTAGCCCTCAAGAGTGCACAAGTATGATTCACCACAAACAGTGGATCAAAACCTACTTTCTTAAGTTCTCCCTGTCCTACAATACAGCCTCTCTCACTCTTAAACATCAAATGCTTTGCCTTGGGAAGATACGCTGAGATAAACCCCGGATAGCGCTGATGCTCATCTGACTTCACCTGGACTTCTTCTATAACTAATGGAGTAATCCTCTGAAAGAGTCTTGTGAGCCCCTCAAAGTGCTCATCCTTTCTGACCCCATACTTCTTCACCGCAAACCTTGA
>JACCDH010165796.1_pt1 | contig 48590 bp, 53 predicted proteins | sample 7442481 | NCBI WGS metagenome assembly JACCDH01 (sample SAMN15323433, study PRJNA562643) | freshwater metagenome | isolation source: river surface water | place: USA:Blue River Watershed | collected 2017-08-15
GGTGAAAAAGGGCTTGTTCCCTTGGACCGCCTCGGGCCGCGCCATTGCCAACGGTCGCGACGAAGGCGTGACCAAACTGCTGTTTGACGATTCACCCGAGGCCCACGGCCACGGCAAGATCTTGGGCGGCGGCATGGTGGGCACACACGCGGGCGACATGATCGGCGAGATCGCTTTGGCCATCGAAATGGGCGCAGACGCCGTGGACATCGGCAAAACCATCCACCCACACCCCACGCTGGGCGAAAGCATCGGCATGGCGGCAGAAGTGGCGCATGGCAGCTGCACGGACTTGCCGCCCAGTAAGAAGTAAAAGCTTCATGCTTCAAGAAAAAAAGCCCAGATGGGAAATCGTCTGGTTTTTTTTCTTCTGGGGAAACTGGGCTAATCGCTGCATGTCTTGCAGCGATTGAGCGGCGTATTCACCGCATTTTCAATGCGCCCCGAGGTAACACCCCTCAGCCCGCTCACCATCACCGGGCTCATCACCTTCCTCACTGCACAACGCAGCAATCAAAGCCTGGTCCACCACCTGGCCGGGTAGCAGCAGCTCTTCATTGGTCCAGCGCTTGACCAAGTGGCCATTGGCCACGCCACCGGTGTGTGGGGATTGGTAGGCGCGGCGGTGTTGCATCGTGACGCCGCGGTTGGCGTTGGCAATGAAGCGGCTTTCGCCCAAGGCCCAGGGTTCAAAGTAGGCGTTGGCGGCGGCGTCGACTTGGCGGAAGTAGCTGCGTGCGCCTTCGGCGTTGAGCTTTTTGCGCACAGTGCGGGTGATCAGGCCTTGCAGGTGGTCCAGTGCGTCGTCGTCCATCTGTCCGATGGCCTTCAAGCTCATGTCCAGCCCCGCCAGCGCGGGTGTGGCGGCCAACTCGGCGGGCAGCATTTGCGCCATGGCTTTGACCACATCGCGGTGCGGCGCAATGGCGGTCGCCACGCCGCGCGTTTGCGGCTGAATGGGGCAGCGAATTTCCACAAAGCGGGGCTTGACGGGGCCTGTGCAACCATCGTGGTGGTAATACTCGCCTTGGCTGAGGCGCCCTTTGCTGGAGCGCCCGCGCACGTCGCGGTAGGTGGGGTGCTCTGTGTGCACGTTCAGGCATACCACCAAGCCTGTGGTGTCCACCAATTGGTAGAAGGCTTCGCGCCATTCAGGCAGCAAGAGGGTGTCGTGCAGGTAGTCGGTGGGTGTGGCACCTGCTTGCCCAACCTCGCCCTCAATCACCAACACAAATGGGCGAGGGCGCCGCACCCGCCACTGGCGCTGGGCAAATGCCATGACCATGGTGTTCTCAATGGGGTGCACAGCGGTGTCTTGTGTTTCGAGCATGGCCAGACCGATCAGTTTTCGAATTGATCGGCGTTTTTGCCTTTGAAGGGCTGGTAGAACGCTTTGATGCGGGCCATGTCGGCCTCGACATCGCCCGTGGGCTCGAACAAGGGGCCCAATCCGCTGCGTTTGGCGGCGTAGTCCATGTAGGCCATGACGATCGGCACCTGTGCGCTGTGGGCGATGTAATAAAAACCGGTTTTCCAGTGCCGTGTTTTGCTGCGCGTGCCTTCGGGGGGCACGATGAGCTGCAGGGGCTCGGCCGCATCGCGAATGGCTTGGGCGCTGGTGGCCACCAGGTTGTTCGACTGACTGCGGTCCACCGGGATGCCGCCCAACCAGCGCATGAGCGGACCGAAGGGCCAGCGGAAGATGCTGGCTTTGCCCATCCACCGGGGCCGAAGCTCCAAGGCAAAGGCCACCATCAGCGTCATGGGCAGATCCCAGTTGCTGGTGTGTGGGGCGGCGATCAACACACTTTTGTGGGCTTCTGCAGGCAGTTGCCCCTCAACCCGCCAACCGGCCCATTTCAAGCAAGTCAGCGACAGCCATTTGAAGAGCGGGCTGACCCCCGGCGTGGTGAAGATGGTGCGTTGCATGGGTTGGCATTATTGCCGAGCGTTCTTGGACTTGTGGCAGGTTTAAAACAGTGGCGATTTAATTTTTACTTCTTAAGTATCTGTTGAGTGAATACGGTCCCCGTTAATGCATTCTTTAAAATGAATGTTAACGATCGTTAAGAATTTGCGCAGGACAGAACCAGACAATTCACCATCAACTTAACTCGGTTCAACGTGCATATGGCTCAGCGATGGTGGATGGAATGGCGAGATTTGCTCACAGGGGGCTTGTTCAATCGCCGTCAATTGTTGATGGTGTGCATGACCGTCACGTCTGTCAGCTCTTTGCTGTTTTATTTCGTGCCCCACACGGCGTACGACCACAACATCAATTTGTGGCTCAGCACGTTTTTGTTTGCGATCACACCCTTGGCGGTGTTCGCGCGTTTCTACTACCTGATCAGCCATGTGTTTTTGGCCTCGGTGGTGGTGGGCATGTCGGCCATCGCTTTTGAGACAGGTGGGATCAACGCCAGTGTGATGGTTTGGTTGGTGGTGATGTCCATTGCCGCTTTGATGCTCTTGGGCACGACGGGCACGTGGTTGTGGATCGGTGTGTCCTTGGGGGCGCAATTCTTGCTGCGGCTGGCGGCGTAGTCGGGGTGGATCAGCAGCACCATCACACACGACGACGAGACCTTGCCTTGGGCCTTTTTCAATCATCTGGGGGCGATGACCTGTTTGATGATGGCCTTGTGGTTGTTCGATTTGTTGCACCGCCGGCGCCTGTTGGAGGTGGAACGACGAAACCAAGCGTTGTTGGCGATCCACGCCGACTTAATGCAAGCACAAGCGCACAAGGACGAGTTCGTGGCCTCGGTGGGGCACGAGCTGCGCACACCCATGAACGCGATTTTGGGGCTCAACGGCGTCTTGCGCGACGAGTTCAAAGACCAGCCTGGGGCGGTCAAAACCGTGGATTTGATCCGGGGTTCCACCGAGAGCCTGCTGTCCTTGATCAACGACATTTTGGATTTTTCGCAGTTGAAGTCGGGGCGCGTGACCTTTCATCCCGAGCCCTGCGATTTGTTGTCGTGGATGGATGGTTTTGCGGAACCTTTTGAGCGAAAAGCCCAAGCCAAAGGGCTGACCTTGGGCTGGAATGTGCCCAATGTCCGGGTGGAGGTCGATGCCCAACGGTTGGGGCAAATCTTGTCGTATTTGTTGGACAACGCCATCAAATTCACGTCAACAGGGCGCATCGATGTCGTGTGTTTGGTGCAAGGCCAACGCCTGTGGTTCGAAGTCCAAGACACAGGTCGGGGCATTCCCTTGAGTCGGCAGTTGCAAATTTTCAATCGCTTTGAACACGCCGATGAACAAACCAACCGCGCTTATGGCGGCACGGGTTTGGGCTTGGCCATTTGTGAGCGCTTGGTGGTTTTGCAAGAGGGGCGTTTGGGCGTGAGTTCAGAAGAAGGCCAGGGGGCGCGGTTCTGGTTTGAACTGCCTTGCCAGGTTTCGGTGGCCACGGGTGTGACACCACCCACCCCAACACATCAGTCAATGCCGCTTGAATTTGATGTCTTGCTGGTCGACGACAACGTGGTCAACCTGATGGTGGCACAGCTGCAGATCAAAAAACATTTCTCGGGTGCGCGCATCACCGCTGTGGAGAGTGGTCAGGCTGCGCTTCAAGCCATGGAGCAGCAGACGTTTGACATTGCCCTCATCGACATGGTCATGCCCGACATGAACGGCATGGAGTTGACTCGCCGCCTGCGCGCGTCGGAACGGCACGCGCATCTGCCCATTTTGGCTTTAACCGCCAACACCAATCCGATGGACCGCCAGCGCTGTTTGGATGCGGGCATGAACGGTGTGTTGCACAAACCGATGGACAGCCACATGGTCCACAAAACCTTGACCGCTTGGTTGAGCCAACCCTTGAATGGGAGGGCTGGATGATGGACTTGGATCGTTGGTTTTCCCAACAAGTGATTCCCCGTTTGCCCGAACGATTCCAAGAGGGCAAGATGCCTTACGCGGTGTTGTTCGGCATGCTCATCATTGGTGTGATGCTGGTGTTTGCTTGGATCAGCCCTTACGCCTATGGCACTTTGGTGCCTCTGGTGGCAGCTGCCTTGTTGGCTTTTCAAATTTACTTGTTGTACCGAGGCATGTCCTTGTCCACGGCGGTGCACGTGGCCACGGCCTTGGGAGCGGTGCACATCATCTTTGCAGCGTGGGTGTCGGGGGGCATTTTTTCGCCCCGATTGGCGTGGTTGTTGATTTTGCCCATCACCCCATTTTTTGTGATTGGCCGTACCAGTGGCTTGGTTTGGTTTGTGTTGGTGATCCTGATTCAATGGGGAGTCATGGCACTGACAGGCCAAGGGCAATGGCTCGAGACCTTTGACCTGGGTGTGGTTCACACCACATCGTCTTTGACCACCTATGCCTTGGTCACCTGTGTCTTGATCATCGTGCCCTTGATCTACGATCATCAGCAGCGCAAGGCCTTGGCTGAAGTTGAGCAGCGCCAATTGGAGTTGGAAAAGAAGCGCCAAGAACTGCTCAACACGGTCAAAGCCCGAGAGCAGTTCATTGCGACGGTGAGCCATGAATTGCGCACGCCCATGAACGCCATTTTGGGCTTCAACACCTTGTTGCTCCATGAAGTGGCCGACAAACCCCGAGCCCGGCAGATCCTGGAGCACACGCGCCAATCGGCCGATCACCTGATGACGGTCATCAACGATGTGTTGGACTATTCGCAGTTTGATGAGGGGCGCTTGACGGCTCGTGCCGAAACGTTTGCTTTGCGCGAGACGGTACAACACGCGGTGGACTTGTTCTTGCCTCGCGTCAAGAGCATGCACTTGAAGTTCCAATGCGAGATCCATTCGTCTGTGCCGCATTGGGTCAGCACGGATCGGCACCGGTTGATGCAAATTTTGGTCAACCTGATAGGCAATGCCATCAAGTTCACCCATGAAGGGCATGTGCTGGTCAAGGTGGAGCGGACCGATTCGGGTGTCTTGTTCAGTGTCAAGGACACCGGCATTGGGATCGCTCCACAGCACCACGCCCAAGTGTTCAAGCGTTTCATCCAAGCCGACAGCGACATCCACAAGCGCTACGGCGGCAACGGTTTGGGCCTGACCATCACACAACGCTTGGTGGAGTTGCTGGGGGGCTCCATTGGTTTTGAGAGCCAGCTGGGCGCCGGTTCGCGGTTTTGGTTTGTGTTGCCCTTGCAAGCGATGGAGCCACCTTTGGCGGTGCAAACCACATCAGCGCCTTTGCGAACCCCCCAAGCTTCGTGGCGTTTTTTGGTGGTCGATGACCACCCCATCAACCGGTTGTTGGTCAAACAAGTTTTGGAGCACGCTTGGCCGCACAGCACCATCGATGAAGCCGAAGATGGTCAATCCGCCCTGCGCCAAATGAGAGAAGAGGGGGCTTTTGATGTGGTGTTCATGGACATGGTCATGCCCGTGATGGACGGCATTGAAACGACCCGGTGCATCCGGACCCAATTGCCACAGCCGGCAGCACAGACCCCGATCTTGGGCTTGACGGCCAACGTCAACCCAGTCGATTTGGACCACTTCATGGAGGCAGGACTCAGCGCGGTGATGCTCAAACCATTCGAGCCATCGCAGCTCTGTGTGAAGGTCGAGGAGCTGCTGTCGCAGCGGGCTTATGCCTTGAGCTGATGCTCCACCTCGGATTGCAAGACCGTGAGCTGTTCCAGCAACGGTGTCATGGCTTGCTTGAGGGTCTCGAGCGGCGCTTGTTTGCTCAGGGCCTCCACCTCAACCACCCGATCGACCAAGCTGTCCACACAAAACACGGGCGCAAAACCCTTGAATTGGTGCAGCAAATCGTTCAAGCCTCGGGTGTCGCCATCGGCCAAACGCTGGCGCAATTTGGGCAAGTCGGCGTCGAGGGTGTCTTTGAGGGTACTCAACAAACGGCCCACACCCGCTGCGTCTCCAATGAATTCGGCTGCTCGTTCGGTGCTGAGGTATTGGTACGGGGCAGTGGTCATGAATGAGAAAGGATGACGTTTTTGTGATTCTAGGTCATCCTTGCCCGGGGCCAATCTGGCAAAAATAAGGCCAACATCAGTTGTTGGCCTGTGGAATCAGTTGGCGTATCGAACGCTGGGGGCCGTGTCGGCCATCAAGGTCGGCAGGGTGTTCCAAGCTTGGCGGATGTCGTTCATCAAGGTGAAGACTTCGTCCAAGGCTTCCAAGTCGTTGTGGGCATTGATGTGGAACAAACGGCGGGTCACGTAGGCGTACAACTCATTGAGGTTTTGGGCCAAGTCGCCGCCTTGTTTGAAGTCCAAAGCGCCTTGCAAACCGACCACGATGCGACCAGCACGGCCCAAGGCGTCGGATTTCTCTTTGATGGTGCCGTGAATCATGTGGCCTTTGGCCTTGGCCAGGCTCTCGATCAAACCGTCAAACAGCATCTGAATCAGCTGAACGTTGTTGGCACTGGCCACGCCAGTGACGACTTGAACCGAACCGTAGCTGTTGAGGGCGCGTTGCTGTGATCGCATGAAAGACTCCTGATGAATGCGTTGTTACATCATGAGTCGGCCCTGGTCGGGAAAACTTTAGCCCGTGGCGTTGATTTTTGTATCGGGCGCAGGCAGGCCTTCTGGTGTGACCCCATCGCTACCCGGTGCGGGTAGGGCGGCAGGATCGGGTCCCATGAGGCTTTGGGACATGGGGGCCTTGGGTTCGATTTGCGTTTTGCCAAACAATTGGTTGCACGCGTCGTCCAAGGCCATGCGGACTTCAGCGTGTTGTTCTGGCGGCTTTTGGCTCATGTCCACACCACATTGGTAAATGGCATTGACTTGGGGCATGGGCAGCCAAGACTCAACGTTGCCACGCAGCGTGGTGATTTGGCGGGTGTTCTTAGGGGGCGATGAGACGCCCATGGCACCGTCGCGTTTGCCCTCTTCAAAGATCGATTCGATGTGCTTGATCAGCACCGTTTCGTAGCGGGTGCGCACATCACCCAAGCTGTCTGCCGGGACGTCTTCGGGGGGGCGTCCGGTCATGGCATCCCACAACTTTTTGGCGCTCAGCCCTGCAAAAGGGCCCACCGCCACAGGCGCACTGGCCTGAGTCGCTGCGCTGAGGTTTTCGATGGCCGTTTTGGTGTCTTTTTCCAAGGAGTTGACTCGGTCCACCAGGTAGATCACCAAGACGAGCAGCAAGAGCAGCCCAATGGCAATGAAGGCGAGAAAGAGCAAGTCCATGGCGGGTTTCAGTCAGCGGTTGGGGCCGGCGGTGTGCCAGCTTCAGCTGATGAATCGGCAGATTTGCCGGAAATTTCATCCCTTAAGAACTGCAAAACCTCAAAAGGTGTGTCGAGCTTGAGTTCGTACAAACAAATTTGATCGGCGATTTGTTGAACGCGGTCGATCGCTGTCTTGGCATCGATGTCGGTTTTTTGGTAAGCCGCACCGATATTGAAGGTTTCCAAAGCGTACTCTTCGGGCAGGTAAACCCAAATTTCTTTGTCACCGGATTTGATTTGTTGGAACAGGCTGAATTCGGGTTTTTCGGGTTTTTCGGTGTTGTTGATGGTGGCTTGGGCCATCATTTCATGAAAAACGGCGGTTTTCTGTGCCCCTTCGATGAAGGTTTTGTCTAAGTGAGCGCGGCACAGCAAGCCCATTCGGATGCGGGCACTGCGAGCTTCCCGGGTATCGGCTTTCGAGGCGGTGATTTTTTCGAACAAAGCTTGAGCTTGTTCTTTTTCGTCAACATCGGCGTCTTTGAGGAAGGAAAACATGGGTCAGCAGGTGTTGGGTTGTAAATAAGCGACGCGCTATTGTCTCAATTTATTTGCAGGTGTTGGCGCAGCTTCTTAACTGTCCCAGACAAAATTTGACTGACACGCGATTCTGTAACGCCAAGGACCTCAACAATCTCTTTGAGTATCAAACCTTCAACGTAATAGAGTTGCAAAACCATGCGTTCACGCTCGGGTAGGGCCTCGATAGCCCCTTCCAAGGCCTGCATCATTTGGGCTTTTTCAACCAAGGCTTCGGGCTGGGTGTCGCTGTCATCGGCCATGTTCATGACCTCGTCGGTCACGACTTCCATGGAATAGGTCTCAAAACGCTGGGCGGCGTCCCTTTCCTTGTGATAGGCGTCCAAGTCCTTGCCCATGTGCTCGGCCAACTCGGCTTGGGTCGGTTGACGGCCGAGTTCGGCCATGAGGGCGTGGACCGAAGCGTTTTCGCTGGCGTTGAACGCCACCGCCGAGCGAGGCAAAAACGACAAACGGCGCACCTCATCGAGCATGGCCCCACGGATGCGGGCGAGCGCGAAGCCTTCGAAAGGAATGCCCAGTGTGGGGTTGAATGAGCGAGACGCCTCGATCAAACCGACCATGCCGACTTGAACCAGTTCATCGACTTCCATGAAAGGCGGGATGCGGGCCTTGAGGTGGATCGCCACGCGCTTGACCATGGGCATGTGGGCGAGCACCAAACTTTCGTTGGTCTCCTCGACTTGCTCGTACATGGCGACGGATTTGTTCATGGCGTTGGGTTCACTGCGCGTGAAGCATGCGGTTCATGAAAAATTGGATGCGGCCAGAGGCATGTTCAATGGCCGGGAGATCGACCACGGCCTGAGCCAAGCGACGAAAATCGCGCGAGCCGCTGCTGCCGGGCGCCCACTCCAGCACCGATTGGTATTTTTTCTGAGCGTCTACGATCAACTCATCGGATTCGATGGTGCCGATGTAGCGCAAAGTCACTTGCAAAAAGCGTTGGCTGACTTCGTTGAGTCGGGCAAACAATTTTTGTCCGTGAGCTTGGCTTTGTGCACTGTTGGGCAAGACGTAAATTTCGTCGAGCATTTCTTCGGTGGCCATGACTTTGATCAGACCATAGGCGTCGGCGATGGAGGCGGGCTGGTCGCACAAGACCACGAAACGGCGCTGGCAAGCGGCCATGATTTGCAAGACAGACGGTGACAAGCCCGCGGCCACATCCACCAGCAGGAAGTCGACGGGTTCGGTCAAATCGTCAAAGGCGTGAACGATGGCCGCGACTTGGCGGTCGTCCAGCGCGGCGAGTTCACGCACACCCGAAGCACCTGGGACCAAGCCCACACCCTGATCGGTGCGCACAATGATCTCTTCGAGGGTTTTTTCCCCGCGCAGGACATGACCCAAATTGAAGGGAGCTTGGCAACCCAAAGCGAGCTGCGCATTGGCCAAACCCAAATCGGCGTCGAGCAGCAAGACCCGATGGCCTTGCTTGGCCAGGGCGACCGCCAAGTTGACGGTGATGGTGGTTTTGCCCACGCCACCTTTGCCGCTGGCAATGCCGATGACTTGGGGAGTGCTTTTTTTATCCATACCAAACTTTGTGATTGGCTTTGTTCAGGGCGAACAAGGCATCAGGGGTGGTGGCCGGTGCCAAGGTTTCTTGTAACGGCATCATGGCCAACTCTACCAGCTCAGCGGGGTCAAAAGCGTTGGCTTTGGATGACAGTTTGTCGCCGTGGCCCACCCAGCTGATGGGCAGGGGGTGGGGATCGGTCAAACGCTGCAACAAGGGCCAAGCTTGGCTGGATTCATCCAACTTGGTCAGGATCAGGCTGCTCCAGGTGTTGGCTGGCACTTTGTCCAAGCGCTGCAACAGGCTGGCCGAGGCATCGGCATGCAACACCGCGTGAACGTGGATGTCGCTCAGGTCTTGGGCCAAGGCTTGGGCGTGGGTGGTGAAGTCCAGTCCGGGCGTATCGATGATGACGCTGTCGTGGTCCTTGAGCTCTTCCAAGAGCAACTCCAAGGTCGCCATGTCTTTGGCGCGGTAGGCGTCGACGCCGGCTTGTGTGGCGAGCAGCTGCAGCTGGCTCCAAGCCCCCGCGCGGGTGTCGTTGAAGCTGATCAAAGCCACGCGTTCGCTGTGCAGGGTTTGGGCGGTTTGGCGAGCCAAGCGGGCGCACATCAGGGATTTGCCCACGCCGCTGGGGCCACACAGGGCGTGAACACCGCGCCAGTCGGGACCGGTTTGCGCGGCGGGCAGGTTGTTGATCAAGGTGTCGCGAATCAGACCCAAGCCTTCCGTGGGGTTGTCGCACGTGCGCAAAGCGTCGGCCAACAAGGCGCGCAAGCGGGCCGGCACACCGGTGTCTTGCATGGCTTGGGCCATGGCTTGCATGCCAGGGGGCAGGCCCAGCTGGGTCTGCCAGGCTTGCAATTGCTGTGTGCGCTGGAATTCTTGGCGCAGCATTTGGATCTCTTGGCGCACCAAGTCGACGATCTCTTTGCCGCGCATCTGTTGTTCTTGAGGACTGAATTCGCTGGCACTGACAGGGGCGATGCCCATCTCGGGCTCAACCCGACCGCTCAGGGTGTCCTGCATGGCGTCTTCGAAGGTTTTGAACGACATGGGTGCGGCTTGTTGGGCCGAAGCGCTGTCGGAGGTGTGCAGACGGATGTCTTGTGGCTTGGGGCTGCCCAACAAATCGCTCGAACTTGGGGCGATGTCTGCGGCCACGATCAATTCGGTTTGGCCGTTGACTTGGGAAGAAGAAATGACCAAGGCGTCTCGTCCGTACAAAGCGATGGCTTTGTCGTGAGCGCTGCGGGCGTCGCGGGCGAGGATGCGTTTGAGTTCCATGGCTGTGGGCTCTTGGGCTTATTGAAGGGGTTTTTCGGCAACGACGGTGTTGATCACCTTGACGGCTTGCTCGTCTGGGATTTCGCTGTAAGACAACACGGTCAGGTCGGCCACGCGGTGGCGCACGGCACGGGCCATCCAAGAGCGGATGGCGGGGGCCACGACCAGCACCGCAGGGAAACCGTCGTTTTCCACCGAACGGGCGCTCTCGCGCAAAGCGCTGAACAAGCGTTCGGCCAAGCCGGGCTCCAGCACCACGCCGCTGGCACCGTTGTTTTGTTGGATCACGTTGTGAAGCAGTTGCTCCAGGCCCGGGTCCAAGGTCATGACGTTGAGGGTGTCGCGGTTTTCCAGCAGGTTCTGCACGATCATGCGACCGAGTTTGGGGCGAACCAAGGCGGTGAGTTGGTCGGGGTCTTGGGTGCGCACACTGGCTTCGGTCAGGGCTTCGACGACCGAGCGCATGTCGCGAATGGGCACGCTTTCGCTCAGCAGGTTTTGCAAGGTGCGGGTGACCACACCCAATGACAACTTGCCCGGCACCAACTCCTCGACCAGCTTGGGCGATTTGGCGGCCACCTTGTCCAACAATTTTTGGGTTTCGTCGTGGCTGAGCAATTCCGATGCGTTTTCGCGCAACACCTTGTTGAGGTGGGTGGCGATGGCGGTGCTGGGGTCGACCACGGTGTAGCCCAGGGTGCGAGCGTAGTCGCGTTGCGAGGGGTCGATCCAGACAGCCTCAAGGCCAAACGCGGGTTCTTTGGTTTTGATGCCTTCCAGAGCGCCGTAGACTTTGCCGGGGTTGATGGCCAGTTCGCGGCCCACCATGATGTCGCCTTTGCCGCGCACCGTGCCGTTGAGCACGATGTGGTAGGTGTCGGGGTTGAGGCTCAAGGCGTCGCGGATGCGAACGGCTTGCACCAAGAAGCCCAGTTCGGCGGAGAGCTTCTTGCGAACACCCTTGACGCGGTTCATCAACTGGCCACCCGTTTCCGGGTTGACCAAGGGAATCAAGCCATAGCCGATTTCCATGCCGATCAGGTCGACCTGTTCCACATCGTCCCAGTCCAGATCCTTGGGCGCGTCGGTGGACGAGGTCACTGGGGGTGCTGGGTTCTCCTGCTGCATTTGTTTGCGCAAGGCCATGAAACCCACACCCGCGGTGGCAAAAGCCAGCAACAAGAAGATGAAGTGGGGCATGCCAGGAACCACGCCCATCATCGCCAAAATACCGGCTGCAATGAACAGGGCTGAGGGGTTGGCCAACTGGCTGGTGGCCTGCTCGGTCATCGACTCAGAGGTCGTCACACGGGTGACGATGATGGCCGTGGCCAGCGACAAGAAGAGGGCGGGGATTTGGGCCACCAAACCATCGCCGATGGTCAAGAGCACGTAGATGCGGGTGACTTCGCTCAGGGGTAAGTCGTGGGTGATCAAACCGATGGCCAAGCCGCCAACGATGTTGATGATCAAAATCAGCAAGCCGGCCAAAGCGTCGCCGCTGACAAATTTGGATGCACCGTCCATGGAGCCGAAGAAGTCGGCTTCTTGCGACAGCTCCTCGCGGCGTTTTTTGGCGGTTTCTTGGTCGATCACACCGGCGTTCAGGTCGGCGTCGATGGACATTTGTTTGCCCGGCATGGCGTCCAAGGTGAATCGGGCGTTCACTTCCGAGACACGGCCAGCACCCTTGGTCACCACAAAAAAGTTCACGATCATCAAGATCACGAAAATGATGAAGCCCACCAAATAGTTGCCCGCGATCACGAACTCGCCAAAAGAGGCGATCACTTGGCCTGCGGCTTCTGGGCCGTTGTGGCCATCCACCAAGATCACCCGGGTGGAAGCCACGTTCAAGGCCAAGCGCAGCATGGTGGCGAACAACAAGATGGCCGGGAAGGAAGAAAATTCCAAGGGCTTGCGGGTGCCGATGGCGATCATGATGATGACCAAGGCCACCACGATGTTGAATGTGAACAACAAGTCCAGCAGCAGGGGCGGCAGGGGCAACACCATCATCGCCATGATCAACAGCACCAAGCCGGGAATGGCCAGGCCCGCGGGGTCGATTCGCGTGATGTTCTGTCGAAGGATTGACAGGCTGTTGTTGATCATGGTCTTTGCGTCTGGTGGTCCGACCGCCGTGGCCGGTTTCAAAACCTCCTTGCAATACCCATGCCACCCGATCCGACACCCATTTGAAAGCGGCAAGCTTGTGCCGGTCATGGATCTTGCTTCAATCGGGTACCGAGGCGCTGGCGGTGAACCGCACAACTGGGCGCCCGGACGCCAACATGACGCTTGATGTTCTTTCCTTTTTGCAGTCGTCCCCCGCTGCCAGCCCCGGCGAGCTGGGAGGCGGCAGCGATTCAACGCCTGCTGCACAAGCACCGGCGCTGGACTTTGCTTCGGTTTTTGCTCAATGGATGCTGGACACTCCGGATGGGCAAAGTCTTGCCGTTGCCAATGACTTATCCACAGGCGATGGCCCGGCGGCGGCCGAGCCCGACCCCACTTTGGCGTGGTTGACCATGCCCGGCGTGTCCCCAGTTGGGGCGAATTCGCTCGGGCTGAACTTGCAGTCCCAAGCCGTGGGCCCGGGCCACATGCAATTGATCACCCCCAGTCAGCCCAGCCCAGACATCGAGGGCGACGCCTTGGTGGCGTTTGCCCAGGGACAAGGATTGGATGAAGCCGCCTTGAAGCGCCTGTTTGGCGAGAAAGCCTTGGACAAACCGGTCGCTCCACCCGTGGTCGCGGTGGTGTCGGCTGCGGCCTGGATCGCCGGTGGACAAAAAAGCATCGGCGTCCAAGTGCCCGTGGTGGATCCAGACGCGGTGAACGACATGTTGCCCGAGCGCTTGGCGTTGGAAAAGATGGTGCTGACGCTGACCCCGGCCAAGCGTTTGGTGGAAGCAGGGGCTCCCAAGCCACCAGAGACCCCCGATTGGGCGGGATCGACGGGGGAGGATGGTCGCGTGGATTTGGATCTGGACGTGGCGGGCTTGTTGGGTGAGCTCGCACCTGAGGCCGATCTCAAAGCCCTGAAGGCAGAGGAGCGCGCGGCCTTGTCTTTGCGCATGGGTGAATTGCTGGCTCAGCGCATGGTGGCACAAGCCCAGCGTGGGCAATGGCAATTGCGTTTTGCCCTGAACCCACAAAATTTGGGCAGGATCGAGATTGACATGCAAATGCGGGGTGGGGAGTTGGAGGCCACTTTCGGGGCCCTCAACCCAGCCACTCGAGAATTGTTGCAAGAGGCCTTGCCTCGACTGCGAGAAATCCTGCAACAATCGGGCATGGATGTTGCTTCATTGAACATTGGTTCGGGTGGCGCGTCTAAAAATGGCGGGCAACCGACACCCCAAGCCATGGCGTCAGGCTCCAATGGGTCTCCAGCTTCGGGTGCAGAAGGACAGCCAGATGTTCCCACGCCACCAAGGCGTGCTTTGGGAGCAGATGGGTGGGATATATGGGTTTAAATCGTGAACAAGAGGTGTAGCAATGGCTGATGAAGATACCGAAGTCGAAGGCAAAAAGAAGTCGCCCATCGTCAAGATCATCGTGATCGTGTTGTTGGTGATCATTTTGCTCGCCGGCGCCGTGATCGGGACCTTGTTCTTTACAGGCTTCTTTGATGCCAAGGACGAGAAATCGGCTGAAGAGCAGCTGACCTCCTTGGAAGAAAAGGCCGCAGCGGATAAAGCGGCGGCTGCGGCAGCGGCTGACCCCAATGCGCCGCCAGCACCGGGCACAGAGGCTGAGCGCGTTAAAAAAGACTCACCAGAACTGACCCGGTTTGTTCAGACCTACAAAGAAATCGAGCGTGAATATTTGGCCAACCTGACCGGTTCGCGCAAAGTCATTCAGGTTCAAGTGGCCTTGATGACCACTTACGATGACCGCGTGTTCAAGAACGTGGACAAGCACGAGTTCGCTTTGCGCTCGGCCGCGCTGGATGTCTTGCGTCAGGTGACCGAAGCCGAAATTGAAAAGCCCACCTTCCGCAAGGACTTGGCAGAAAAAATCCGAACCGAAATGAACGCGGTGTTGGAGAAGTTCGAAGATTTTGGCGGTATCGAAGAGGTCTACTTCACCACCTTCGTGATCCAGTGAAGTCCCAACGAGATTTTTCGCATGTCCGATAAGCAAAACCTCCTGTCACGCGAAGAGCTCGCTGCGTTGGTCGACGGCGTCGACAGCGGAGCGATCGCGGTCGACAGCGGCTTCAACATGAACGCTCCGGCCAAGAAGCACGACTTGGCTGCCGAAGACAGCAGCCTGGGCGTCAACGTCATGTCCTTGGACATGATCAACGAGCGCTTCATCCGACAGTTTCGCTTGGGCATGCTCGAAGTGCTTCGCACCAGCCCTCGCATCAACCCTTCGCGTGTGCAAATCGTGCGCTTTGGTGATTACCTGCAGGGCCTCAAAGCCCCGCTCTCCGTCAACACCGTTCGCATGGGCCCTTTGCGTGGTCACGCCATGGTGGTGATCGAACCCAAGCTGGTGTTCAGCTCTTTGGACAGTTTTTTTGGGGGCTTTGGCAAAGGCGTGGATCAGTTGGCTCCTGGCCGTTTGTTCACGCCCACCGAGACCCGCATCATCAAGTTGATATTGCAGGTGTTTTTCCGCTCCATGCGAGATGCTTGGTCGCCGATCACACCGATTGAGTTCGAACACGTCAGCTCCGAGATCAACCCCCAGTTCGCCCAAATTGCAGATGAAAACGACATGGTTGTGCTCAGCCGATTTGAAGCCGAGCTGGGGTCGCAACAGTCCGGGGGCTTCTTGGACATTGCCATTCCCTATGTCTCGCTCAAGCCGGTTCGCGATTTGTTGCGCAGCCGCGTCCAATCGGGCGATGGCAACGAAGCCTCTGACCGCGTCTGGCACAAGCAGCTTGAGGACGCCGTCAACGACGCGCCGTTGAACATGCAGGTGCTTTTGGGCAAGTTGCAGGCATCGCTGCACACCGTCAAAACCATGCAGCCCGGCGATGTGTTGTATTTCAAGAAGGGCGACTACGCCCGAGGTGTGATCGAAGACACCCCTGTCTTTGATTTGGAAGTGGGCACCATGGGCCCCCAACTTGCGGCCAAAGTGGTTCGCGCACTCAAACCCCTGTCCGAATAATCGTCAAGGAAATAGCCATGAGCGATACCGCCAACACCGACAACTCTGTGGTCGACAAAGAACAAATTCACCCCGATGTGTTGCAAAACATCCCCGTGACCCTGTCCATTGAAGTGGGCCGTGCGACCATCAAAATTCGCGATCTCATGCGCTTGACCCAAGGCAGCGTGGTGGAGCTCGACCGCATCGCTGGCGAGCCCTTGGACGTTTTGATCAACAATACCGTGGTTGCCCAAGGTGAAGTGGTCTTGGTCAATGAACGCTACGGTATCCGCCTGACCCGAGTGGTACCCGCCACCGAACGACTCGAAAACCTGTGATTCAAACCTGAAGATGAACGCCACCCAGCTCGGTTGGACCGACGTGCTGCAAATGCTGCTGAGCTTTGGCTTGGTGGTGGTTCTGCTGCTGGTTTTGCTGCATTTTTTGAAAAAAATGCAACAGGGCCAAGGCTTTGGCCGAGCCGATCGGCGCATGCGCGTGGTGGAAACACTGGGCTTGGGGGCGCGCCAGAAAGTGGTGATCACCCGCGTCGATGACCGAGAGTTCTTGTTGGGTGTGACCGCCACAGACATCACCGTCTTGGGTCAGTGGGATGCCGACGATCGACCCAGCGACCTGGGTGCTGCCATGGCCGTGGCCAATTCGAAGAAAACATGAAATACCTTGGAAAACTGCTGGCCGTCCTGGCCTTGAGCTTGCCGGCATTGGTCTTCGCTGCCGACATGCCGGTGGTCAACGTCACGAACACGCCAGGCGGCACCCAATACAGCTTGAGCTTGCAACTGTTGGCGTTGATGACGTCACTGACGTTGCTGCCTTCGCTCTTGTTGATGATGACCTCTTTCGTTCGCATCATCATCGTCTTGTCCATTCTTCGTCAGGCGCTCGGTACCGGCCAGACCCCACCCAACATGGTCTTGGTGGGCATGGCTTTGTTCATGACCCTGTTCGTCATGTCTCCTGTGCTGACCGACGTTTACAACAACGCCTTGTTGCCGTTCATGAACAACAACATGCCGTTCGATCGGGCATTGGCGGCCGCAGAGGCGCCGATACGTGGTTTCATGCTCAACCAAACCCGCGAAGATGACATCGCCCTGTTCATGGAAATCGCCCGCAACGCGCCGGTCAACAGCGCGGCCGAAGTGCCTTTCACTACCTTGGTGCCGGCATTCCTGACCTCTGAGCTCAAAAGCGCCTTCACCATCGGCTTTTTGATTTACATCCCTTTCGTGGTGATCGATTTGATCGTTGCCAGCGTCCTGATGTCCATGGGCATGATGATGCTCTCACCCATGATGATCTCCATGCCATTCAAGCTGATGCTGTTTGTGCTGGTCGATGGCTGGGCCCTGATCATGGGTTCCATGGCCTCAAGCTTTGTCATGCCTTAAGGAGGGCCTGAAGATGGACACCGCCATGGTTGTGGATTTGGCCCGTCAGGCCTTGTGGATCACGATGCTCGTGAGTGCGCCTTTGCTGGGAGTGGCACTGGCTGTGGGTTTGTTCATCGGTATCATCCAAGCCGCCACGTCGATCAACGAGATGACTTTAAGCTTCATCCCAAAATTGGCCGCCATGGGCTTGGCCTTGTTGATTTTTGGCAGTTGGCAACTGGTGACTTTGGTGGAGTTCACCCGATCCATTTTTCAGCGCATCCCAGCCTTGTTCAATTGAAGGTAGGGGCGGTAGACGTTCATGAACCTGCTCAGCGCCGACATCATTGAGCGGTTTTATGTGTTTTTATGGCCGATGACCCGCATCTCGGCCATGTTGTTGACCACACCGCCGTTTTCTACCGCCTCACTCAACCTGCGCATTCGCATCCTGTTGGCTTTGGTGTTGACGTGGATGATCTATCCCTTGCACGACTGGCCTCGCATCGACCCCACCTCGGCCCAAGGCCTGCTGGAGTTGCTCAACCAGATCTTCATCGGTGTTGCCATGGGACTGATCATGCAGGTGGTGGTGGCGGCGTTGGTGTTGGCGGGTCAGGCTTTGTCGGCTGCCATGGGCCTGTCCATGGCCACTTTGGTGGATCCCAACATTGGTAATGCCCCTGTGTTGTCACAGTTTGTGGTCATCATGTCCACGTTGATCTTTGTGGGAACGGGTGGTCACGCGGTGTTGATTGGTTTGATTTTGGAAAGCTTTTACACCTTGCCCATTGGTACCAGCATCCTCAATCAAGACACCTATGGACAAATCATCCGTTGGAGTTCCATGATGTTTTTGGGTGGCTTGCTGTTGGCGCTGCCCGTGATGATCACTTTGCTGTTCATCAACGTGGGCTTGGGCGTGGTGACCCGCGCCGCACCCAGCTTGAACATTTTTGCGGTCGGTTTTCCCGCCATGATTGCCGTGGGCCTTTTGATTTTCATGCTCTCGCTGGACAGCGTGGGTGCTCGGATCGAGTGGCTGTGGTTGCAAGGTTTTGATGTGGTTCGCAACGTCTTGAAGATGTCCTGAGATGGCAGACGACAGCGCACAAGAAAAGACGGAAGAGCCGACCGCGAGGAAGCTCAGCAAGGCCCGAGAAGAGGGGCAGGTGGCGCGATCCATTGAGCTACCAGCCGCAGCCATCGTGATCGGTGCTTTTTTGATGATCTTGGCCATCGGTGGCTGGTTGATCTCGCGCATCGCCGAAAACTTCGCCAAAGGCTTTGTCTTTGACCGAAAAACCCTGGACCAGCCTTTGCTGTTGCCCACGGTTTTTTTCGATCAAGTCATGAGCAGTTTTTGGTTGATTGCGCCCATCCTCCTGCTCACCGCCGTTTTGGCGGTGATCGCCGCGGGCATGACTGGCGGCTATTTGTTTTCTCTCAAGGCTGTGGCGCCCAAGGCCAGTAAGCTCAGCCTCGTCCAAGGTTTCAAGCGGATGTTTGGCACACACGCCGCCACCGAGCTGCTCAAGGCGATCCTCAAATTCACCTTGGTTTCCGGCGTCTTGTGGCTATCGATTGCCAGCGAATTCGACACCTTGTTGCAGCTCGGACGCATGGGTTTGGAGCCAGCGCTCGCAGTGGGTGGTGATCTGATTGCCAAGTCGGCTTTGTGGATTGCCTTGAGCTTGGCCCTGATCGCGTTCATCGATGTCCCCATCCAGAAGAGCCAGTTCACCAAGCGCATGCGGATGACCCAACAAGAGGTCAAGGACGAGATGAAGGACATCGAAGGTCGTCCTGAGGTCAAGGCCCAAATTCGTCGCCGTCAACGCGAAATGGCCAATGGCCGCATGATGCAGCGCGTCAAAGACGCCGACGTCATCATCACCAACCCCGAGCACTTTGCGGTGGCCTTGGAATACGACCCTTCGTCCGATCGCCCCCCCGTGGTGGTGGCCAAGGGTTTGGACGAAATGGCCGCCCGGATCCGGGAAGAGGGCGGTACCCATGGTGTGCACATTTTCTCGGCTCCCCCTCTGGCCCGTGCTTTGTACTTCACGACCGAGGTCGAGCAGCCCATCAACGAAGCGCTCTACCACGCAGTGGCTCAGGTCATTGCCTATGTTTACAACCTAGAGGCGGCTCAGCCAGGCCGCGGGGGTGTGGCCAAGCCACAACCCAAGTTGCCGCCGAACATGCGTTTCGATACCAACGGACGGGTACAAACCGAGACCGTTTGATGCCCGTCAATTCGCTTGGCTCCTTAAAATGTTAAGTTGTCATTTTTGATGTTCGGGAGATGGAAATGATTAAAAAGAAATTCAAAATGGAAGATGAGACCAATTGGAACTTGATCCTCATGGCCTTGCTGGCTTTTGTGGTTTTGGCCGTGGCCATGGGCTTTGCGTTCAAACAGTGGAGCGACAACACGCCCAAGCCCATCACGAGCGTCATTCGCCTGAACAACCTCTGTGGTCTGGTCGACGATGCTTTCATGGCCGCGTCCACCGATGGTCGTCGGGTCGAGTTTGCCGATGGTGTGGCCGTTTTGCAAACCATGTCCAACGAGCGTGTGTTCTTGAAAAGCAACCCCAAGTACCCCGCATTTGGTTTTGAGTCGCCCCCTGTCCAGGTCGAAGCAAGCATGACCCTGACGGCCCAATGCAGCAACGTGGATCGCACCATCGACGCCATGCGCGAGCAATTCAAAAAGAAATAAATGAAGCCATCCCTTGCGCCATCGATGTCCTTGCAATGGCGGCACCGCCTGTTCGTGCATTTGGACCCTTCAGCATGGAAGGGCAAGGGTCTTTCGCCGGTCAACCGATTTTTGACCGTGGCCATTGTGCTGTCGGTGGTGATTGCCATTTTGGACAGCGAGCCCCTGATTAACCAGCGTTGGGGCTTTGAAATGGCCGTGGTGGAAAAGTTTTTGGGCGTGGTTTTTGTCCTGGAGTACGTGGTGCGTGCTTGGATTTGTGTCGAGGCACATGCGTACCGAGACGGTTGGCGAGGCCGTTTGCGTTACCTGCGCAGCCCCACGGCCGTGATTGATTTGCTCGCTTTGTCTCCCATGCTGCTGACATTCATCGGTAACGAGGCTTATATTTTCCGCTTGTTTCGGATGTTGCGCATTTTGCGCTTGGCCCGTTTGGGCCGCTTTTCCAGCTCGCTGCAGCTGCTCACCGAGGCGGTCACTTCCCGGCGCTACGAGCTGGGCATGAGCGTGATGCTGACGGGCTTTTTGTTGCTCGTGTCGTCCACGGTCCTGTATGTGGTGGAGGGGGGTACCCAGCCGGAGGCCTTTGGCAGCATTCCCCGGACCATGTGGTGGGCCATCGTGACCTTGACCACCGTGGGCTATGGTGACGCCTATCCCATCACCGTCATTGGTCGCATTTGTGCAGGCATGACGGCCGTGGCGGGTATTGGCGTGATCGCCATGCCCACCGGTATTTTGGCTTCCGCCTTTAGCGACACCTTGCAGCGTCACCGTCATGAACATGTGCATGAGGAACACCACTGATGAGCACTTCTCCCATCGTCTCCGAGCAATTGCACAGGCACAACACCACGGCTGCGCATTCGCCAACGGATGAGGCCAGCCAAAACGTGAAGGTGCCAGTGGCAGAGCCCAGGGTCTGGGCCAGTGTGGATTTGCCCAGTCTGAACCTGTCGGACCCGGTGGGCACCACGGTGAGCCTGCCGATGTCACCCCCTGCGCCCGTGTCGGGGCTCAAGAATCCCGTGGCCGAGCCGACTCCTAAGCCATCAAGCATGGCAACTGAGGTGGTGTTGGACGATGGTTTGGCTGATCGCATGGCCCAGTTGCGGGCCAAATCCGCCTCATTGCGACGCGACACCGAAGCCGTTCGTCGCACCACAGGAACATTGAAATGACCGACAAAACTCCGAACGAGACCGAGGCGACAGCCGATAACGCCACATCCGCTGAAACCTCTGCAGACGCGAGCACCGAGACTTCTGGCTCGGTTGAGAGCGCATTCTCACCGAGCGATTTGGTGGCCCCTGTCGCTGAACCTGTAACGACAACGCCACCCGCGCCCATGGCGGCGTCTGTCGCGGCACCACAACCCATCACGGTGGAGGTGGATGAAGCCACCAAGGCTTTGTTGAGCCAACAATTTGTGACCTTATCGTCCACGGTGCTCGACGCAGCAGACGTGGCCAGTCAAGCCGCCAAGGCGGCCAACGAAGCGGGGCAGAAGTTCAACCATTCATCGGCACGCTTGACCAAGCTCTCGCAAGGCATGGGCAAGACCTCGACCATCGTATTGGCTTCCACCGCTGTGCTGATGGTGATTTCAATCGGTTTTTTTGCCGCCATGGGCGTGCGCTTGATCAGCAAAGTCAATCAACTGGACGCCACGGTGATGACGGTGGGCAAACGTGCCGTGGAGCTCAACACCAGCCTGGAGAGCTTGGGCTTGATGAGCGAAAAAATTGCCGAATTGACCGTTCAACAAGAGCAATTGGCCAAGTCACAGACCGAGCTTGAGCAGCGCATCGCCGCCACTTTGGCCAGCTCCACCGAGTCGGTACAAAAAGTCCCCGAAGCCTTGGCCAAACAAATGGCGGCCTCCACCAGCGGCGTGACCAAGCAAGTCGAAGGTTTGGGTGCCCAACTCAAAACCCAGGCCGGAGCGGTTCAAGCTTTGTCCAAGGACGTCAAAGCCTTGCAGTCCACGGTCGGTGATGTGAACGTGCTCAAGCGCGATGTACAGGCATTGGTGACTTTGCAGCGCGAGCGTTATCTGGAGCAGTTGCAAAAACAAGCCGCGGCTGCACAAGAGGCCAAGCGGCCACCACCCGTGCAATTTCCACGGCCCGCACCGCCGACATCGCCCACGGCAGCCCCCGGTGCCAACGCGCCAGCCCAATAAAGCCTTGGTCACTGCCCTGCAGTAACGACCAAAGAAAAACCCCAGCCACTGCGAGGTGGCTGGGGTTTTCTTTGAGTGCCGGCTTGTCAGCTCGCTCCGTCGACGATGATCTCGATGCGGCGGTTGCGACTCCGCCCTGCGGCGGTGTTGTTGTTCTCCAAGGGGCGGGTGTCGGCATAACCTGAGACGCTCATGCGCCCGGGAGCAATGCCCGAAACCCCGGAAATGCGGTCGGCCACGGCACCAGCGCGGGCACCCGACAAGTCCCAATTGGATTTGAAGCGTTCGTTGAACACCACCGGCACGTTGTCGGTGTGGCCCTCGATGTAAATGCGGCCGTTGCTCTGAGCGATGGTTTTGCCCACTTGGTCCAGCAGCTGGGTGAAGCTGGGCTGTAAGTCGGCGCTGCCAGAACGGAAGGAGCCTTGTTCGGCCAAACGGATGATCACCCGTGCGCCATCGCGTTCGACTTCAGCTTTGCCAGCTTGGATTTCTTTGGCCAGGGCTTCGCGGATGCGTTGCAGTTCGGCATCGGCGTTGGCGGGTCCACCTTGATTACCCGAATTGCCCCGGCCCGAGGCTCCACCACTGCGGTTGTCGCGAACCTCCACGGGGGCCTGGGATGAGGCTTGTAAATCGGCCACTTTGGCAAAAAATTCGATTTCACCTTGGGGTACGGTGCCCGCCTGTTTGGATCCGCTGTTGGCAGCTGCACCGGCGGCGCTGCCGTCTTTGCTGGCACCCGCTTGTGCGGCACCCGCATTGGCTGAGCCCGCTTGTTGGGCACCGCTGGCACCAGCACCCCCTTGTTGGTTACCGCTGCTGCTGTTACCGCCTTTTTGCTGGCCGTCCGGTCCCGTGGCACCACCCGTGAGGGGTGCCACCATTTCGATCACGACTTTGTCGTTCTCCACCTTCACTTGCACTTCACCGCGGTTGATCTCTTGGGCCAGCTGTTGCTTGGCTTTTTCAAGGGCTTCAGCGGTTGCAGGCGAAACGTCGGTCTTCATCTCGACGTTTTCTTTTCGGTCGTCGGTGGTTTGTTGCCGAATGGTGTTGAGTGGCGTAGGCTCGGCCATCGCAGGAGAAAAATGCTTGGCGATCAAGCTGGTGGCTTTCGGAGACTCCACCACAGGGATGAGTCGCTGCACACCAAAAGAGTTTTTGAGCGAGCCGTTGATCTGTTTGAACTTGGGCACGTTCATTTCAGCAAAGGACAGCAGCAACACAAAGAAGGCCATGAGCAGTGTGGCCATGTCGGCGAAGGTGGCCATCCAGGCCGGCGCCCCCGCTTTACATTCCGGGCACTCTTCGCACTTGGGACATTCGGGTTCCGCGCTGGGCGGTGGTGCCGCTTCGGCCTCTTCAACTGGAGTCGGCGGTGCAGGGGGTGCTGCGGCCTCGGCCACAGCATCTTCGGGTTTTTGGTTTTCTTCAGCCATGGTGAATCACTGGTGAGGCTGATTAGCCGGCTGCAGCTTCAAGCTTGCTGCGTGCCTTGGGGCTGACGAAAGGCATCAGCAGATCGGTCAGCATGCGGGGGTTACCACCGCTTTGGATGAACATTACGCCTTCTATGATGAGTTCATTGTTGAGGGATTCAGCCAAATCGAGCTTGGCCAATTTTTGGTTCAATGGAATACACATCACGTTAGCGATCACGGCACCATAAAGGGTAGTCAGCAAGGCTACCGCCATTGCAGGGCCGATCGACTTGGGATCGCTCATATTGCCTAGCATCAAAACCAAGCCCACCAACGTGCCGATCATGCCCATGGCGGGGGCAATTTCTTGTGCAGAGGAGATCACACCCATGCCTTCGGCGTTGCGGGTCCTGATCATGGCCATCTCACGTTCTAAGGTGGCTTTGACCAAGCTACCTTCGGTGCCATCGACCAACATGCGGATGCCTTTGGCCAAGAAAGCGTTGGGGATGTCTTGACCTTCCAAAGCGATCATGCCGTCCTTGCGTGCAATCGTCCCCAAATTGACCAACTGTTCGATCAAGTCTTCGGGCTTGTCCAATTTGAACTTGACCGTTTTCATGGCCACCCCAATTGAGCCGATGAATTCGGGGATGGTGCAGCGTGCCAACACCGCGGTCGCCGTGCCCAAGACCACAATGTAGACTGAAGGCATATCAATGAACGGACCAGGATCGCCCATGGCCATAAAGATGAGACCAAAGGTGGCGCCAAAGCCAATGATGGTTGCGATATCCATGTCAAATATCCTGAAGAAGGGGTTGAAACTCTACAATGCCTGAAATTTCAGCAGAAACACCGACCAATTGGCCAATTGTTGCCATTTGTGCCAGAAAAGCAATATCCGTGCCTTGAGAATCGACACTTGGCACCGATTCTGTAGAACACCCCATGGAGATGTCCTCGTGAATACCTTGAACCGACGCTGGGCCGCCCTCTTGGTTTTGAGCAGTGTCTTGTGGTTGAGCGCGTGCGAGCGTTATGCCGAGCAGGCCCGCTGTGGTGACCATTTTGCTGCCGGCGATTTGGGGCGCTGGCAAGTTGACACCCAGGGTTTGGCTGCCGACCCCAAGACAGGCTTGCGTTGGTTTCGTTGTAACGCGGGGGAGCGTTTTCAGGACGGGCAGTGCTTGGGTGAGGCGCACCTGATGAGCAAAACCGATGCGGTGGCTTATGTGGCCGATTTTTCGGCGGCGTCGGGAAAAGCATGGCGCTTGCCCACACTCAAAGAGATGGGAGAACTCAAAGAAACTGACTGTACCAACCCTGCGATCAACACCAAAGTTTTCCCAACGGCAAAGGTGGAGCAGTACTGGGCATCGGACAACAGTCGTCATGGCGCCCAACTGGCTTGCGCTTATTACAGCTTTAATGGCAACAGTTACTGCAAAGAGTCTGTACTCAACCAACGACCTTTTTGGTTGGTTTTGGACAAGTGAAGCGTTGATCGCGAGCACTTGGTGGTGGCGCATCAAGCGCGTTTGAAACCGTACTTGTTGATTTTTTCAATCAAGGTGGTGCGCTGAAGGCTCAGGATGCGCGCAGTTTGCGACACGTTCCAATCGGTTCGCTGCAGGGCTTGTTCGATGTAGCTGCGTTCGATGTCGATGAGTTTGTCGCGCAGCGAAATGCCCTCGGGCAGCAGCGGGTCCATGCCCATGGCCAAGCGAATCACGTCTTCAACCGGGTTGCCCTCGTCGATATGGCTGGCACCCAAAATGGTCAAGGCGGGGTCTTGCGCATCGTTGGCTGCAACATGAACCATGGGTGCCGATACCGGTCGCAGAGGAACCGCCTCGGTCGGCTCGAGCAGGGCTTGCATGGCCGCGTCGCCGGGTACAGCCTCACTGGCGGTGCGACGTGGTAAGTCGGCCGGTGGCGGTGGTGCAGGTATCTCGGCTCGAATGGCCGCCAAGCCTTTGGGCAACAACCACTCGGGGATGTCAAACAAATCCAAGCTTTGCCCAGCGTACAGCGCAGAAAAGCGGTCGGCGATGTTGGAGAGTTCGCGGATGTTGCCCGGCCAAGGGTAGCGTTGCAACGCTTGCATCAGGTTGTCAGCGCAAACCAAGGGCTTCATGCCCGTTGGTGTGAATTTCGCCAAGAAAAAAGCCATCAGCTCCGGTATGTCCTCTGGGCGCTCACGCAAAGGCGAGGTTCGCACAGGCAAGACATTGAGGCGGTAATACAAGTCTTCTCGAAATTTGTGTTCGGCAATGTCTTTTTCGAGGTCTTTGTGCGTGGCGGCAATCACCCGCACATCGATGGGCACCGATTTGTTGGAGCCCAAGGGTTCAATCTGGCGCTCTTGGAGCACGCGCAAGAGTTTGACTTGCATGTCCAAGGGCAGGTCGCCAATTTCATCCAAAAAAATGGTGCCGCCATTGGCCATCTCGAAACGGCCCATGCGTTCGCCCACCGCACCGGTGAAGGCCCCTTTGCGGTGACCAAACAGCTCGCTCTCGAGCAATTCACGTGGGATGGCTCCACAGTTGATGGGCACAAAGGGCCCAGATTTGCGGGGTCCCTGTGCGTGCAACGCTTGTGCGATCAACTCTTTGCCGGTGCCGCTCTCGCCATGGATCAACACACTCGACAAGGATGGCGCCAATGTTTGTATGAGCGCACGCGTGCTGCGCATGGCTTCGCTCTGACCGATCAACGGGTGCGGCGTGAGTGTCATACTGTGCGTCGTACGTATTGAAGGTGAGCGGGTGTTGCAGTCAAGCCGAGATGATACTTTATGATTTATTTGAATCAGGCTGGCCAAACTGACGACAAAATAGCGAATATGGTATTTGTGCCATTTCTCAATGGTCCACATTTTGCTTGATTTTTGCCACCGACGACCGACTGACACACAGGAAACGAATTGATGGAAACCGATTGGAGCCCTTCTGCCGCGCCTGAGCAGGGCAAGCTGCCTCCCTTGGAGGGCTTGTTCTATGCGCTTGCGCACGAGGGGCGGTCTGTGCTCATGGTGTCCGACGACGAAGCCTTGCTGGATGCCTGTGGTCAAAGCGTGGTTCGGAAACTGCGACAAAGCCCGGGCATGGAAGTCTCCGCCATGTTCGACATGGACCGTGAGGTGCTGTTACAACGATTCAATCGCTTGATCGAAAATTTGTCGGTGGACCAAGCGCTTCAATCGGGTGAGGCTGCGCCCACCCAACACGTTTGGTTGCAGCACATCCACAACAGCCAAGAACTCGAGCAGGCCAAGTTGCTCATTCGCTTGAGCACCGATTTCCGTGCTGCAGGCGTCAAACTCCTGCTCATGGCCAACCAGATGTGCGCGGATGATTTGATTCACCACGGACAAGCCAAAAAGCTGTTGGTTTGGCATGCCCCCGTGACGCGCAAAACGGCTACCCCATCCCTTTCTGCCTCGGCCAAACCTTTGGCCGCAGCGGCCACGGCTGCCCCCCATTGGATGGACGATGCCGCGGCCTCCAGCCCCGTGGACTTTGCTTTCAGTCACCCACCCGCTGTCCAGCGCTCAGGCAAGAGCCAACGCTGGGTTGTTCAACTCTTGGTGGGGGTTTTTGTGTTGGTCAGCGTCGGGGTTCTGGGCTTGCATCAATGGCAAGCCAGTCAGGCATCGGTTGAGTCTCCTGTGTCAGAGGCCCCAACCGCCAGCACCGACCAAGGTGTGGTGACCCAGACCGCGGACAAACCGGCATCCTCAGAGTCGGCTGCGCCCGTCGAGCCCACCAGCGGGGCAGCGGCCCCGGTGAGCGAAGCACCCGTGGTGGTCACGCCGTTGGTGGAGCCGGCGGCCCCAGCCGCAGCACCTGAACCAGCACCGCAGTCGCCCAGCGGGATGGTGTGGGCCAGCGGCTTGAAGCAGGGCGCTTGGGTGGTTCAACACGTGGCCTTGGACAGCTTAGACGAGCTCAAGGCGTGGCAAGCTCAGCACCCCGCCTTGGCGGACGGGCAAGCGGTTCCCTTGCGCCGTCCGACGGGGCAGCGTTACTGGGTCTTGGTTTCGGGGCCTTTCAACAGCCTCGAGTTGGCCAACGCGTTTGCTTCCTCACCCGGTGTGCCCAAGAACCATTGGTCCAGGGGCGTGGCTTCCCTCCAAGCCAGTCTCGATCGACAGCCCTGACGCTAAAGATTGGCGCTTTCGCGCCGACTCCTTGAGCACAGACAAAGAAACAGGCTGTTCGGGTGCACGTCGGCACTGGGCCTGTGCTTTAGGAGAAACCTCATGAATACTTGGATCAAATGGACCGGTATGGTGGTCACGGCGGGCCTGCTCAGCGCTTGTCAAATCACCCCGTTGCAGATGGCACCGGTGCCCGCAGAGCCCGTCAAGCCGGTGGTCGCGGAGCCCGCTGCCGCGCCTGTTGAAACCAACGACAAAGCCAAAGCCGGCCTCTTGGCGCCCATGATCGAGCGCCGCGACACCTTGGTGGCCACGGGTTATGCGGTCATCAGCGTGCAAAACCACAAAAATCCCGCCCAGCAGCGTTTGCTGGCCATCCGTGCGGCCAAGTTGGACGCTTACCGCGCTTTGACCGAGCAGGTGTACGGCCAGCATCTGGACGCCACCACCACCGTGGCCGATATGACGGTGATGAGCGATACCTTCCGTGCTCGAGTGGAAGGTGTGGTCTACGGTGCCGTTTTGGTGAGCATCACCCCCGCAGGCGATGACACCTACGAAGCCACCTTGTCGCTCGACCGCTCGGTGGTCAACGATTTGCGTGCCCTGTACCTGGGCCAATTGGTCAGCAGCCGCTGAACCCCCATCGTGCACGGTTGATCACCATGTTCAAGCATGTCCTTCGTCCAGTTTGGCAGGCACGCACCCTTGGGGTCTGCCTGCTGACCTCGCTCATGGCCACTGGTGCGTGGGCCCAAGCCATCCCAACACGGGCACCTGGTACCCCGGATGAGCAGTTGGAGGCCATTCGTTTGGCCTTGGTGCAGGCCGTCAGCCAAGCCCCTGTGCAGGTCTACAACACCGCTTGGGTGGACGAGAAGGGGGCGTTGCACGAATCGACCCAATTCCATTCGCAAGCCAAGGTGCGCGGCGTTCGTGTGCTGTCGTACACGGCCCAAGGGCAAGCCGCTCCGGAATTGCGCGCCGCCACCGTCAACGAAGCGCCCACCCATTGGGCCACGGTCAAGGGCGATGCTCAGGCTTGCTTGCAGTCGGCGGGTCGCTGGCGCATGCCGGTCGATATGGTCGTGTCGTTGGACCCATCCCTCAAGGGGCGTGAGACGCATGTGGGTGCTTGGCTGGCACAGGAAACCGCCCATTGGTGGCGCCAACAGTCGGCGCACAGCACCCGCTGGCATTGGGATCTGGCCGAGGTTCGCTCCGCCACGCAAGACGCGCCCACCTCGCCATACATGCGCGCGGTGCTGGGCACACAAAGCCAACGCTCAAGTCCTTGGCGTTTGCAAATGGTCTTGGGTACCGACAATTTGCGCCTGCCTGGCTGGCGGATGGACTTGGTTTTTGGCAGGACCGACGGATCGGCCCCGGTCTGGCAAGAGCGCGTGCATTTGCCAGCCTCCATGGTTGAGGGGCGAACCCAGCAATTTGTGGGCATGAAAACCTTGGAGGTTTTGCGACATACTTTGGCCCAAGTCCGTGCCGAAGTGGATGCCCGTGGTGCTTGCGAACCCAGTCAATTTGACGTCGCACCGTCGGCCCAAGGGTGGGTGATGCCCGTGGGTACCGCGTCGGGGTTTCGGGCGGGAGACCGCGTGTTGGTGATGGACCGAAACCGCTTGCCGCAACGGCTGGTCGAGCCCGGTGCTTTGGGCCAACTGGCCATGGCCGAAGTGGTTCAGGTACACAAAGACCGCGTGCAGCTCAAACAAATTGCAGGTCCCGCTTTGCCGAGTCAAGGGCATTGGGTGGCCTTGCCCATCTGAAGAGAGACGATCATGAAACGCAGTTGGATTGGCCTGATGGCCTTGACCTTGGCCAGTGGTGAGGCCATGGCCCAAGCCGCGACTCCGCCGCTGGATGAAGCTGTGCGCGTGTTCTTGGGGCAAACGGTGACCCAGTCGCTGCCCAAAAAAGCGAATGGTGAGGCGTTCGCAGAACCGGGTGGTCGCAAAGTCGTGGTGGTGCGCAAAGGCGAGTCTTTGGCGCGCATCGTTCGGGCCCATTTCAAAGGCAGCCCATTTCGGGAAGACTTCATCTACAAAGCATTTGTGGCCCTCAACCCTGACGCTTTTCCACGCAAAACCCACCACGTCGTGACCGCGGGCGCCAGCTTGCAGGTACCGACGCACGCCGATCTGATGGCCATGGCCGAAGGCCTGTCGCCCACCATGGGGGGGCAGGGCGTTCATGCCACTTCGTCCAGCGCTGCCCATCCAGCGGCTCAGCGGAAAAATTGGGTTCGCTTCCCCTGACGGGGCGGCCGCCGTCGATTCGCCATGATCACCGGTGCCGAAACCTCAGGCCTGGTGGGACGACCCACGGCGATCTACCTTGAGGGTCGTTTGCCCCTGCTCCTACAGGCCAAAGATGTGTTGGCTTTGGGCTTGCGCGACGGGCAAATGGTCAAGCCCACGGTGGAGGTGCGCCAAGAGCATCTCAAAATGGTGCTGTTCAACCGGGTGTTCGATTTGCCGCCAGGGCTGCGTGCTCAAGCCGGGGATGTGCTGACGATGCAGGTCCAGGTTTTGGCCAATGGCAGTGCCCAATTGCGCGCCTTGTTACCCACCAAAGCACAGCCAACGAGCGAACCTCAGACGACTTCGGCGGCCAACCGGATCGATCAGCTGGCGCTGCGACCCCAGTCGGGCTTGTCGGCGTGGCTCAAGCTTTTCGAGCCCGGGTTTTTCCAGCAGGTTCAGTCGCAACTGTCGCAGAGCCCCGAAGCTGTTGCGGCACTCCGACCCTTTCCACGCATGGGTACGCTCGATGGCCCAGCCCTGAAACTGGCTTTGTTGCGCAGCGGTCTGTTCACCGAATCGCGTTTGCTGTCCGGGGCGATGGACGCCAGCCAAGACCTCAAGCTGATGCTGCGCGATTGGATGCGCCGTTTGACGGCCAACAGCCCCTTGGGCAAGACCTTGAGCGACGCGGTTGACGACATCGAGTCGGCCCAACTGCACGCTGTGGACAACAACGCAGGCCGGGATGGATGGGCCTTGGTGCTGGGCTTTGCCGATGCGCCGCCTGTGCACGTGCAAATTCAACGCGAAGGTGGACGACAAGCCCCCAAAGACGCCCCTTGGCTGGTGAACATCCACAGCGACAGCGAACAGTGGGGCCCTTTGTGGTTACAGGTCAAGGTCTTGACCGAGCAACGGGTGGGACTGACCATGTGGGCCGAGCGCGAGGCCATCTACCTCAGCGCCAAAGACCGCGCCGAAGGCCTGGCTCAAGAGATGCGCGAAGCCGATCTGGACTTGGTCGCTTTCAGGGTCATCCACGGCAGGCGCACCGATGAGCCCGAAGCAGTGCCATCTCAGGGCAGTTTGGTGGACTTCAAGGCTTAAGCGATGCTGCACAAAGACTACAAAGCAGCGGTGGCTTTGGCCTATGGCGAGCGTCCCACGCCCGTCGTGAGCGCCAAGGGACAAGCGGAGTTGGCCCACAGCATCGTGGCGGAAGCCCAGCGCCACGGTGTTTACGTGGCCCAAGACCCGGCCTTGTTGGCAATGCTGTCGCGTTTGGAGATTGACCAAGAGATCCCGCCCGAGCTGTACACGGCGGTGGCGGTGGTGTTGTCTTGGGCTTATTGGCTCAAGGGCATGCGCCCTGGAGATGAGAAGCGCTGAGATTGAAGCGGGTGAGGGGGCTCAGGCGTCGTTATAACCACGACTTCGTGTACCGCTGCGCACATTTCCCAACCGGTCATAAACATCCACCGTCTCTGTGGCGTGTGTGGCGGTGAGGGACTGCAAGGTGCCACGGATGGCGACCAGCTGGTGTTGGATCAGGGTTTCGTTGCGGCGATGGGCGTCGCGGCACTGGATCAGGATGTCGCGGACATCCTCCGTGATGGCATCGGGCGAGACGCCCTCCAAACGGGCCAGCAAACGGGCTTTGCCGTCTTGCAGGGCTTCAAATTGCGCCAAATCTTGAATTTTGAGCGCGTCAAACTCTTGGTTGAGCACCAACAGCAGGTCTTGTGCCGTTTGGGTGTCAACCGCCATGCGATCAGCCGCCGATCATGCGCTCGACCGCCAAAAAGCTTTCGGCGATGCGGCGGCTGTCCAAGGGGTATTGGCCGTCTTGGATGGCTTGTTTGATGGCATCGACCTTGGCTTGGTCGAAGGGTTCGCTGCTCATGGCCTGTTTGGCCACGTCGCTGGGCACGAACTCGTCGCGCACGGCCGGTGCCGGTGCGCTGGAGGCGGCTGCGTCGCTGGCGCTGCTTTTGCGGCCTTCGGCCTTCTCCATCAACTCACGGTTGGTGGGGCCCGAAGTGGCCATACGACCTTTGGAAGAGATCAGATCCGTCATGATGTTTCGCTTTCTTCGGTCACTCAGCAGAGTGGCCGTAGGGGGACATACGTACTGAATCGGCTCGGTTGAAGAAAACTTGAGCCCCAACGACCATTTTTTTCGAAATTTTTTGCATTGTAGGGGTTCGCTGGGGGCTCAGGGGGTTCTGACGGCGTTCAAACCCGTCACCACACCTGAGAGGATTCGGCCTGAGTCGGGGTTTTTTAAGCGGATTTGCTCACCCATTCGCCCATCTTGGAGGGCTTGAACGGTGGCGGTGATCATGAAGTTGGCCGATTGGCCCACCTGAAAATTGACCATTTGGCCTTTTTTTACCAACACCGAGGGCCGGATGTCTTGGCGGCGGATGATTTGTCCGGGCACCATGTCCCGCATCAATTCGCTACCCCGAATCACCGACAAGTCGCTCAAATGGTGAGCCGACCACTGACCAGCGGGCACCTCAACCCATTGCACCATGTCTTCATCCAGATGCGTGCCGCGGGGCAGGGTTCGGCTGATGGCCAAGGCCGTTTTCATGCTGGCTTCTGGGAGTCGGTTGGGGCGAGCAGGCACAGGCAGGGTCAATTTGACCCTCGGTGAAGTCCACTGAACAAACAGTTGTGTTTTGGGGGACTCGCATTGGGCTCTCACGCTGGCTTGGCCAGGGAAGGGCGCTTCCAATGTCCAACCAGAGGCACAAGCCGGTACAGCAATGCGCTGGTCCAAAGGGTGGGGTTTGATCTGAGAGGGTTCGACCCCTTGTTGTTGGGCGACCCACGCCTGAACCTGATTCAACAACGACGTGTCTGCGCGTTCTTTGGCCTGTGCGATGGAGCCCACCCAACACAGCGCCAGCAACAACAGCGCCCACGCGCCGACCCATGGCCGGGTTCGGCGCAGGGTGGGGATGGGTGGGCACAGGTCTTGCAACATGGGTGATGAGGGTGTTGAAAAGTCGACATTGGCGACGTCATCACCGGTAAAGCAAAAACAAGACCAACCTTTGAGAGGTGATCCCGATGACCACACCGATCGATGGCCTGAGCCACAGGACATCTGCCACGAGCACCGTCCGCGCGTCGGTTCAAAGCGCCGGTTTCTCCGACGCCATGCAAGTGGCCAGTCAAAGCTTGGTGGGTCGTCGCGTGTTGATTCAGCCCGGTGACACACTCAGGGGCTTGGTTCGCACGCAGGTGGGCGCGGGCGTGAGCGAGCAACGGTTGACGGCTTTGGTCCATCAAGTGGCGCAGGCCAATGGCCTGAGCAACCCCAATCGCATCTTGGCTGGCAATACCTTGGACCTGTCCATGGTCAACGCGCAGAGCGCAACCGCCACCAAGGCGCTTCAAATCAAGCCTTCGGCCCACCCCGTCCTGAGCAAAACCTTGGACCGTGCGGTGGACAAAGGCTACATCCAAGCCCAGGAGCGCCAAGCCGTCGAGCGCCGCATCGTGGGCATGGGCAAGCAATACGGATTTTCGCCCGACGACTTTGCTCGGATGGCCTTGATGGAAAGCGACGGTCTGAACCCGAAAGCCACCAATGGTCGCTGCCACGGGATCATTCAATTTTGTGAGGGCCATGCCCGAGGAGCCGACAGCGTGGGCTTGCGCGGTCGAGCCCATGAAATCGCCCAGATGAGCGTGTCTCAGCAACTCAATTTGGTCGAACGTTATTTCGATGATGTGGGATTGAAGTCGGTGTCGAGCCCGAGCACAAACCCCAGAGGGCCTCATCGACTGGGGTTGGACGACTTGTATTTGTCGGTGCTCACCCCATCGGCACGGCAAGAAGCCCGACCCAATGCAACCCTCAACATCGCTGGCGATCAAGCCCGGGCTTTGTATGTAGGCGCCGATCGAGACCAAGGCATTACCCGCCAATCCCTCACACGGGGATTGCAACAACACGCGCATCGGGTGTTGAGTCAACACGAGGCCCAACAACAGGCCGGCAATGCAGCGGCAACGCAGCGGCAACAAGTTGCCGCCCGCAACAGCTATGTCGAGGTTGCTGTGCTGGATACCGCAGCGGCCAAGCTTGGCCCATCGAGACCCTAAGGTCTGGCACGACTATTGCGATATCGGCTGCAACTGGCGCAACTTGAGTCCAAAGCGTCGGGATACCGGCAGCCCACTCGGGCGCCCTTGTTGTGAAGGAGTGCTGAGAAATGAACTTGTTGAGCAATGCCTTGGGCATTCACGAAAAAGCGTTGGGCTTGCGCAGCCAACGCTTGGAGTTGATCGCGAAAAACATCGCCAACGCCGACACGCCCAACTTCAAAGCCCGCGACCTCGACTTCAAAGCGGTCCTGTCCGACATCAACAACGGCAACGTGCCGATGAAAGCCACACAAGCAGGCCACTACCCCGTTGGCGAGAGCCTCGGTGCCAACGGTTTGAAGTTTCGCGTTCCCTTCAACACTTCTTTCGACGGCAACACCGTTGAAATGAGTGTGGAACAAGCCCAATACGGTAAAGCCGCGGCCGACTACCAGGCCACGCTCAGTTTTCTGGAAAGTCGCATCAGTGGCGCTCGCAAAGCGTTGCGCGGGGATTGATCATGGCACTTGACAACATCATTGGTATTGCTGGAACGGCGCTCAACGCGCAAATGACCCGGCTCAACGCCACAGCCTCCAACTTGGCCAACGCTTCGACGGTCAGTGGTACCGAAGAGGGCGCTTTCCGCGCCAAACGCACCGTTTTCAAAGCGCTGTTGGAAAAAGAAATGACGCATGAAGCTGCCCCCTACGTGGGCGGCGTCAAGGTCGATCACATGGAAGACGACCAGACGCCCGTGCGAAAAGTGTATGAGCCCGGTAACCCACTGGCCAACGAAGAAGGCTACGTCTTTATGTCCAACGTGAGCGAAGTTTCTGAAATGGTCGAAATGATGGCCGCCTCGCGCTCCTACCAAAACAACGTCGAGGTGGTGAACACCGCGCGCCAACTGATGATGCGCACCCTCGAAATCACGCGTTCCTAACGCCTAAGCAGGACACACCATGGCCGTCATGAACACCAGCAGCGCCGTCAGTGCACAGCTTTCCGTTGCCAACATGGGCAAGAAAGCCAACACCGAAGACGAAATGAGCCAACAGGCTTTTTTGACTCTATTCACCACCCAGCTGCAAAACCAAAACCCTTTGGACCCTGTCAAAAACGAAGCTTTTGTGGCTCAGTTGGCACAGTTTTCACAGTTGGAAGCCACCACCAAAATGGCCGACAGCTTGGCATCCATGTCCAGCACCATGCAAGGTGATCGCTTGATGACTGGTGCGGCATTGATTGGCAAAAAAGTCGCGTCGCCAACCGGCACTGCCGAGTTGGTGGATGGCGCCAACGTGACCGGCGTTTTGTCTTTGGCCAAAGGTGCCAACAGCGTGAGTCTGGATGTTTACGACAGCAACGGCGCCAAAGTGTTTAACCAAACCATGGGACGCCAGCAGCCTGGCGACTTGACGGTGCGCTGGGACGGTTTTAACAGCCAAGGTGAGCGCATGGCTCCCGGTCGTTACAAAGTCGTGGCCACCGTTGATGCCTTTGGCGAAGTCTCACAAGTGCCCATCAGCACACCATCGACGGTCAAAAGCGTGACCTACACCAACAACGAATTGATGCTTGAACTCAACGATGGTTCGAGCGTGCCCTTGTCGGGCGTTCAGCGCATCGACAGCTGATCCCGAACACACGCACACACACCCATATCCGCAGGAGCCTGAACCATGTCTTTTTACACCTCGTTGACCGGTTTGAACGCCGCCACCACGCAGTTGAGCGTGACCAGCAACAACATTGCCAACGTGAGCACCACCGGTTTCAAGCGTTCGCGCGCTGACTTCGGTGATATTTTTGCCACGTCCCCTTTGCAAAAAGCCTCCTCGGTCATTGGTCAAGGTGTGGCGCTTAAGCGCGTTTCACAAGAGTTCAGCCAGGGCAACATCCAGTTCTCGGCCAACTCGCTGGACATTGCCATCACGGGTGATGGCTTTTTTCCGCTCAAATCGGCCGACGGTTTGCAAGACATCTACACCCGCAACGGCACCTTCTTGCTCAACGACTCTTATGCGGTCGTGAACTCGGCCGGTCAAGCGTTGATGGCGGCGACAGTGGACTCGAGTGGCAAGGCCGACTTGAACAACCTGCAAAAGCTCATCATTCCGCGTTCTACGGTGGGTGATGCGCTGGAGACCACCAACATTGAATTGGGTTTGAACCTGCCTGCAGATGCTCAAGTCATCACATCGGCTTTTAATCCCAACGACCCCACCACGTTCAACCTGACCACCGCTGTGACCGTGTTCGACCAAGGTGGTAACGAATATTTGGCCAAGGTTTACTACGTCAAAACCCAGGTGGCTTCGCCCGATGAGCCCTTCAACAAATGGCAAACCCATGTCTACATCGGTGATACCAAGCTGGAAGAGCTGCTGATTCAAGCCTCTGAAACCGAGGAAAAGCTCTACGTCAACAAGTACGGTGAGATTCGCAAAGAGAGCGAAATTGACCCATCCCGCATCAACGGTGGTGTGAGCAAGTTGTTCAACTTGGACGATTTGAGCAACCCCCAGCAATCCATTCCAGCCACAGCATCGGGCACTGTGCTGGCGGCGCAGATCATCAGCGATTGGAAAAGCGGCTTTGTGCCTCAAAGTTATGCGGGTGTGAGCCCCGTGACCACCGCGACTTTGGTCCCCAATACCTTGACGGCAAGTACCCGAGGCGTTGTCCCCACAGCGGGTGCTTTGAGCATTTCCATTGGTGCTGCAGACGCGGTGACCGCCTCGTTCACCCCCACCGGTGGTACGTCGACCTCGGTGACCGGGGTCATGTCGGCCGACAAAAAAACCATCACTTTCAGTGGTTCTCCTTTGGCTGAACAGGGTAAAACCTTCTCGGTGTCTGTCAGTGCCGCATTGGCTGATACCAACACCATCAATTTGGCACTCAAGTCCAATGAGTTGAAGTTCACCCTGAATGTGGACAACTCAACCGATCCGATCACCGTCGATTTGAACCATTTGATTGATTCGAATGCAGACCTGACCAAAAAATACACTGGTGTGGAAATGGCGCGTGAAATCACGAATGCCATCGCCAAAGCCTATGGTGACGAACGTTATTTCGACTTCAGTTCCCTCAAAGCATCGTCAACCGCCAACAACGCGGATTTGTTCAAGATTGCCATCGTGAACACAGGGCAAAGTCCCAACGCCACCGCTGGTCAGGCCGACAGTTACAAAACCATCAACCTGACCGATGCTGAGATTGCGGCGGCTTACGGCGCAGGAAAGACCATGGCGGGCATCACGGCAGAGCAAGCCTCATCCCTGCTGCAAAGCAAGTTGCGGTCTCAGTTGGGTGATAACTCGATCCGTGTGGGCTACGATCCGGTGCTCAAAAGCTTCACCTTCAAAACCAGCTCGGTGGGCAAAGAACTGGTCATGAGCTCAGCGACCACCAACGCCAACGATGTCTTCAAGCTGTCCACAGGTGAAACACGCATTGACCCAGTCTCTGGTGCCTACGCTGCGGACATGATTCCCCGTGGTGAGATGATCCGTGACCCGGACAACCAACGGTTTGGCATCACCGTCAGTTTCGATGACACCGCCAAGCATTTCCAAATTTCCTCGGGCACCACTGGCGACACGTCCAGTGTGCAGATTTCCGCTGCCACAGCCAATGCAAAACTGTTGTTCGGTTTGCCGCTGGCCTCAGAAAATCCGGTCATTGCCGACACCTCCAGCACGCCTTTGCGTGGTATCACGTCGGAGCCTGCTGTGTTGGCTGGCAACACCATCGGTATCAACGTCAACAACAAGTTTCGGGTCGACGGTAGCAACAACCAGTTCGTGGTCACCGTGAACAACGTCACGGGTATCGTGACCATGCCTGAGAAAGCCGACTACACCATCGAGGAGTTCCGCAAAGAATTGGAGTTCCGCATCAATTCACTGGCCGATTCCTTTGGTCGAACCGTTAACGGCGTCACGGTTGAGCTGGACAAAAATGCGCTTGGCCAGAGCTTCTTCCGCTTCACCACGGGCAACGCCGGCAACGACGCCTTTTTGAAGGTTTCAGCCAACAGCATTTGGGGTCTGGCCGACTTGGAGAGTGCACGAGGCACCACCAGCCGTTGGGTCGAACCACCCCAAGCCCGCAATGCCGCAGGTTTTCCTCTGTACGTCAACCGAGAGGGTTTGGAAACTTCCGATCCTGGTGATTTCTCCGAACTGGAAACCGCCGACCTGTGGTCGCCGATTTTCTTGGACAAGGGGGAGCTGACATTCAGCACCAACGGTAAGTTGCGTTCACCTTCTGAAGCCATTCAATTCAAGGCCTCCACCATTGGCGAGACCGGTGCGACCTTGCAGTTCGCCATCAATTACGACGGTTCTACCCAGTATTCATCACCATTCTCGGTGTTGGCACAGAGTCAGAACGGCCGCCCCGAAGGGGATTTGATTGGTTTGAACATCGGTGACGACGGTCTGGTTTCAGCCAACTACTCCAACGGCACGCAGAAAAACCTCTCGAAGATCATTTTGGCCAACTTCACAGCCCCAACGGGTTTGCGTCAATTGGGTGACTCCAGTTATTTGGCCACCAGCCAGTCGGGCAAGGTGACCTTGGGTGAAGCGGGTGCCGCTGGTTTCGGTACGGTACGAGCCGGTGCGACCGAACGCGCCAACGTGGACTTGACGCAAGAGCTGATCGAACTGATCACCGCACAGCGTAACTTCCAAGCCAACGCCAAGGCCATCGAGACCAACAACACACTGACCCAAGCCATCATCAACATCCGTTCTTGATGAACCCACCGTTTGAATCACCGAGGTAAGCGATGGACAAGCTGATATTCAACCCCGTGACCACGATGAACGAACAGGCTTTGGTTCGTCAAAGCTTGGTCAACGAGTTGGCCAACGTCAACACCGTCGGTTTTAAACGCAGTTTTGACTCGGCATTACAAGCGGTGAAAGCCGTGGGTGAGGGTTTCGACACGCGTCACCAAGCACAGCTGTTGTTGAAAGATGTCATTGACATGAACCCGGGTTCGGTCATGGCCACTGGCCGCGACTTGGACATCGCCATGGGTGGCGCCACCGTCATGGGCGTGCAAGCACCCAATGGTGAGCTCGCCTTCACCCGCCGAGGCGATTTGCGCGTGAACATCAATGGGGCCTTAGAAACCGGCAACGGCCATCTGGTGCAGGGCGAAAACGGCCCGATCACCATTCCCCCCGGTTTTGGCGTTCGCATCGACAAAGCTGGTGGTGTTTACGCCTTGGACTTCGCTCAGCCTGGCGTGCCTGCAGAGGCATTCATCGATAACTTGCTGCTTCGAGACGCCAGTGCCCAGCCCCTGACCCGCCGAGAAGACGGTTTGTATAAGCCTGTCGGACTTCCGGATGGCACGGATTTTGCAAGTGGTCCAGAGATGCCCGTGGTCACATCGCAGGCACTGGAAGGCAGCAACGTCAGCCCCATCGCAGCGATGACCAAATTGATTGACCACGCCCGGACTTTTGAGGCGCAGTTGCGCATCATCAAGGAAGCCAAAGACCTGGACAACACAGGTGCCTCCATGATGAAGCAGAGCTGATTCGCTGAAGTCCTTGTACGACTGTTAGGAGAGTCTCATGGACGCTTCATTGTGGATTGCCAAAACCGGCTTGGATGCGCAGCAAAAGCGCATGTCGGTCATTTCGAACAACTTGGCCAACGTCAACACGACGGGCTTCAAGCGCGACCGCGCGGTGTTCGAGGATTTGCTCTACCAAAGCATTCGCCAGCCCGGAGGGCAAACAGGTGCAGACACCCAAGCGCCGACGGGCCTGATGCTCGGTACCGGTACGCGCATGATCGCGACCGAAAAAACCCACGTGCAAGGCAACATGATGACCACCGGCAATGCGCTGGATGTCGCCATTGGGGGTGACGGTTTCTTCCAAATCACCCAAGCCGACGGCACCATTGCTTACACCCGCGACGGCAGTTTCAAGGTGTCGGCCACCGGACAGGTGGTCACAGCCAACGGTTCTTTGCTGGACCCGGCCATCACCTTGCCCGAAGGCTTGGCCTCGTTGACCATCGGCCAAGACGGTACGGTCACGGCTGAGCTCGCCAATGGTGGCGGTCAAGTGGCCTTGGGCCAAATTCAAATCGCCCGTTTTGTGAACCCCGCTGGTTTGCAAGCCATGGGTCAAAACCTGTTGCGTGAAACGGCCGCCAGTGGCGCGCCCCAGTTGCTCGTGCCAGGGCAGGGCGGTGCCGGTAGCTTGTTCCAAGGCACCTTGGAAGCGTCCAACGTGAACGTGGTGGAAGAAATGGTTTCGATGATCGAAACCCAGCGCGCCTACGAGGTGAACTCCAAAGCCATCTCGGCGGTGGACGGCATGTTGCGCTTCTTGAACAACAACATTTGAGGCCACGCCATGAAACGCTTTTTGTTGTTGGTGGTATCGGCGCTGGGCGTGTCGGCTTGCAGCACGCAGCCCGTGGCCATGCAGCACAGCCCAGAATTTGCGCCGGTCTATCCCGTGGCGGCCGCGGCACCCCGTTTGGCCACCGGCGGTATTTACAACGGCCGCCCCAGCGACAACTGGTTTGGTCGTGGTCGTGCTTATCAGGTGGGCGACATCATCACGGTCTTGCTCAACGAATCCACGCAAGCCGCCCGCAACCAAAGCACCGATGTGAGCCGCGAGTCGGAAAACGACGCCATCAACACCGGGATCTTGGGCAAGGTTCAAGGCCTGGGCTCCATCATGGGTGGCATCAACCTCAACGGCGCCACCATCGAAAGCTCGGGTTCGGGTACCGCCGCTCAGCGCGCTTCCTTGACAGGTTCCATTGCAGCCACGGTCACCGAGGTCTTGGCCAACGGTAACTTGGTGGTCCGTGGTGAAAAACAACTGGCGCTGACCGAAGGTATGGAGATCATCCAGGTCAGCGGCATCATCCGCCCCGACGATGTGTCGCCCAACAACACCGTGCAGTCGCGCCGTTTGGCCAACGCCCAAATCGCTTACCGCGGCACCGGTGACTTGGCCAACGCCAGCAAACCCGGCTGGGGCACCAGCGGCTTGTTGAAATTCTGGCCCTTCTGATTGAGCAGGTACACACCATGAAACGCACCCTTCAAATGGCCTTGGCCTTGGCGCTGTTGAGCGGCACGGCAACGGCTTGGGCCGACCGCATCAAAGACATCGCCAGCGTGGCCGCTGTGCGCTCCAACCAAATCATCGGTTACGGCTTGGTCGTCGGTTTGCAAGGCACGGGCGACGGCGCAGATGTGTCCTTCACCGCACAAAGCATGAAAGCCATGCTCAGCCGTTTGGGCGTGAGCATCGAAGGCCCGTTGTCCGACTTTGAGCAAGGCGGCAGCGGCGGCAAGATCGACATCAAAAACGTCGCGGCGGTCATGATCACGGCCGAGCTGCCTGGCTTGGCCAAGCCGGGTCAAAAGATCGATATCAACGTATCCGCCATCGGCAAAGCCACCAGCCTGCGCGGCGGCAATTTGCTGCTCACCAGCTTGCGCGGCGTGGACGGCGAGATTTACGCCTTGGCCCAAGGCGCATTGACCGCCACGGGCGTGGAAGAAAACGCCGCCGGCACCAAGGTCAGCATCGGCGTGCCCACCTCGGCACGCATCCCGGGTGGTGCGCAAGTGGAGCGCGAAGTCGACACGCCCTTGGATAAGTCCGATCACGTGGTGTTCAACCTGCGTGAAACCGACTTCACCACGGCCACCGCCATGGTGCAGGCCATCAACAAGCAATTCGGGGGTGACGTGGCCCGAGCCATCGATGGCATGTCCGTGGCGGTCCGTGCGCCCGAGGACGCCTCGCAGCGCATCGGCTTCATCAGCATGATCGAGAACATGGACATCGTCCCTGGCGAGCCTCCGGCCCGCGTGGTCGTCAATGCCCGCACGGGCACGGTGGTGATCAGCCGCAACGTGCGGGTGGACGCTGCGGCCGTCACCCACGGCACGATTTCGGTCAGCGTGACCGCCACCAACGAAGTCTCGCAGCCCCTGCCATTGGCAGGCGGTCAGACGGTGCCGGTACAAAACGCTGCGGTCAACGTCACCGAAGCCAAGAACCCCATGTTCTTGTTCAAACCCGGTGTGGATTTGCGCCAAATCGTGGACGCCATCAACCAAGTGGGTGCCACGCCCTCAGCCCTGATCGCCATCTTGGAAGCGCTCAAGAGCTCCGGCAGTTTGCGCGCCGACTTGATCGTCATCTGACGCACACCAATAGACCCAAGCCATGAGCACCGACACCACCAACGTGACCCGCAGCTACCTCGATTTCGAGGGGCTGGGCCGTTTGCGTGGTCAAGCAGCCTCGGGCGATGCCAGCAAAAAAGCCGCGGTCGAGCGCGAAACTGCACAGCAGTTCGAGGCCATGTTCATCCAAATGATGATGAAAAGCATGCGCGAGGCCACCGAAAAAGAAGGCTTGTTCAGCTCCGAAGCTGAAAACACTTTTCAAGACATGATGGACCGTGACCTGTCGGTCAGCATGGCCAAGCGCAGTGCGTTTGGCATTGCCGACATGATCATGGACAGCCTCAAAGCCCGCGACGGTGTGCCGCTCAGCAGCCAAGATGCGCTCAAACTCAACGGCCGAGCCACACCCGAGGGTTTGCCGCTGAACAGCTCGCAACCCCAGGGTTTCAAGCTCAAAGAGGCCATCAAAGGCTACACATTGCCAGGAGATAAGCCATGAGTGACCTGATCTCCATGGGCAGCTCGGGCGTGATGGCGTACCAACGCGCATTGGGCACCGTCTCCAACAACATCGCCAACATCGGTACCGACGGCTATTCACGTCAAGACATTGGTTTGGCCGCTGCTCAGCCGCGCGCCATTGGTACCGACTTTGTGGGCACAGGCGTTTACACCACTGGGGTGAAACGCGCTTACGACGCCTTTGTCGAGTCGAACCTGCGCAACAGCAGCAGCGACTTGGAGGGGCAGGGCCCTTTGGTCCAATTTGCCAACCGCGTGGTGGACTTGTTGGCCGACGAAAACGTGGGTTTATCGTCAACCTTGGGCGCCTTCTTTGCCTCGGCCCGAGATCTGGCCACATCGCCAGCTTCGGTGGTGGCTCGCGGCAATTTCTTGCGTCAAACCGATGCTGTGGCCACGGGTTTTCGTCAGCTGAGCGGTCAAATTGAATCGATTGACCGTGAAACTGTCGCCGCGCTTGACGTGGCCGCGGAAAAAATCAATTCCTTGGCCAACCAAATTTCACTGGTCAACAAACAGCTGTTCCGTGTCAGCAGCGTGGACCGACAGCCCCCAGAGTTGCTCGATCAGCGCGACATGCTCTTACGCGATTTGTCCAAACTGGTTCGCATCAACACCGAATTCGCTGTCAACGGTCAGGTCAAGATCAGTCTGAACGACAGCATGGACAGCAAAACCGGCGCTGTGGTGGTGGAAGCCGATCAGGTTCAACGGTTGAACGTTGCCTTGGACCCCGAGACGCAGCGCGTTCAAATGGGTTTGAACATGAACAGTGCCCGCGCCCGTGTGGTGGTGGGCATCTCTGGTGGGGAAATCGGTGGTTTGTTGGCCGTGAGGGACCAAGTGGTTCAGCCCACGCGAGACCAACTGGAGGCGCTGGCCCAACGCTGGATGTCAGAAGTCAACAGCATTCACCGAGCTGGTGTCGATGCCGAGGGCAAGCCTGGAGCCGATTTGGTGGGGCAAGCCGCTGGTAAAAGCGCAGCTTTGGGCTTGGTTTCCTTGATCAGCGACCCTCAAAAAGTGGCTGCTGCAGGACCTTTGCGTGTTTTGCACAACGAACTCAACATCAGCACCGCCCAAGCGGCTGTGTCGTTCACCAGCCCCAATACCCAGAACCCGACACCCTTGTCGCAATTGTTTTCTCCCGCGCAGGGCATGCCTGGCTCAGACCTGACACTGGCGGTGGGCGCGTTCACTGGAGCCTCCACCCTGAGCGCTGGCACCCAAAATGCGGCGATATTCTTCGACACCGCCGGTCAATGGCCTCAGCTGATCACCAAAGATGGCCGCCATCTTTTGGGTACACCGTTGACCGAAGGGCAACAAAGTCTCTTGCTGGATCACCCCAGCATGGCCAACGGTGCGACTTACGACACGGCTTACCTGAACCCACGTGAAGTCGACAGTGCTTATTTAAAGGCCACTTATTTCATGGGCGTGCAATCGTCGCCTGTGCTGAGCCCAGAGTACCGTTTGTCTTCTGATGACCCGCACCAAGCGATCAAGCAGATCGTTGAGCCTGCACAAATACAAGGTCGCTTTGTGGATGACGCCACCACGGCCACCGTCCAAATCGGCGCAGGAGAGTTGCGACTCAATGGTGTGGACCTGGGCGCCTACAGTGGCAGCGGACACCCCAAAGACTTGGCCACATGGCTCAACAGCCAGACCGCCAGCACGGGCGTGACGGCTTCGGTGGCCTACCAAGACATGGTCCTGAACCCAGGGGCCAGCAACGAATCGGTGCAACGCCAAGCCAGCCTTGTTCTGACCGTCAACAACACCCAAGACAACATTCAATTGGGGTTCTCTGGTTCGGGTAGTCCGGCCGATTTGGAAAGCCTTGGTTTCCGAACGGGCTTGTATTGGAACGGTGATGTGCCGGAGGACTTGCTCATCTTTGTGTCTGATGTCAATGGTGGGGCGGGAACCGTCAACATCCAAATGGCAGCAGACTTCACGGCTCAGCCCTTCAACGCCCTGGAGGCCTTGCGAGCCAATCCTGTGGAAGTGCAATTTCAAGCCAACGGTCTTTACACCGTGACCGATGTCAAAACCGGCACCGTGCTGGCCGAGCGAACCTACGATCCTCACCAAGGTGGGATTGAGTACAACGGTATCACCTTGAGTTTCACCGGGGCTCCATCGCAGGGGGATCGTTTCCGCGTGGATGGCAATCACGACGGCGTGGGTGACAACACCAACATCAAGGCCATGGCCGAGTTGGAATTCAAGCGCCAGGCCGACGGCTACAGCATCAGCGATGCTTACCGCAACCAAATCAGCAAAGCCGGTAACGTGGCGCGTCAAAGCACCATCGTGGCCGAAGCATTGACCGTGGTGAACCAACAAGCCATTGAGGCTCGAGACGCTATTGCAGGGGTCAGTTTGGACGAAGAAGCCGCCAATCTGATTCGATACCAGCAGGCTTACCAAGCCAACGCCCGCGTGATGCAAACCGCGACCACTTTGTTCGATGCTTTGCTGGCGATCCGATGAACGGGGACTGAACCATGAAAATCTCCACCAGTTACTTCTTTGACCGTGCGACCCAGCAGCTGTCCACCGCACAAAACCGGGTGGCCACCACCCAAGCCCAAATGGCCACTGGCAAGCAGTTGGCCCGTCCCAGCGACAGTCCCGACCAAGCCATTGCCATCGACCGCTTGCGCTCTGCACTGGAGCGTCAAGAGAGCATCGCTCAGAATTTGCAGACCGTGCAGCGCCGCTTTCAGGCCGAAGAAACGGCGCTCTCCAGCGCCACCGATGTGTTCACCCGCATCAAAGAGCTGAGCATCCAAGCCGCCAACGACACCATGGGCCCCGACGGGCGCAACGTCATCGCTGTGGAACTGCAGACCTTGCGCGACCAACTGGTCACCGTGGCCAACAGCCGAGACGACCAAGGTCAATTTTTGTTTTCAGGTGGGCGGGCCGATACCCCAGCTTATGCAGCCAGTGGCACCAATCCTTACGGCGGTGACCAAACACGCACCCTCATGACCTCGGGCGAGGAAGACCTGCAAACCTTCAACCGTGTCGGTACCGATGTGTTCAACCGTGTCGTTCGAGAAACCGATGACGGCCCCGTGGGCGTTGGCTTTTTTGAAGCGGTGGACGACCTGATCACCGCCGTCAAGAGCGGCACCCAAGCGGACATGCAGCGCAGCATCGCTGAGATGGACCACATGCACCAGGGCATGGCTTTGGCCACGGCCGATGTGGGCGCGCGCATGAACAAGGTCGACACCCAAATGGCCTTGATCGACGAGACGGTGTTGCGCCTCAAGACCACGCTGTCCGATGTGGAAGACCTGGACTACACCGAGGCCGTGACGCGCATGAACAAGCAAATGCTGTCCTTGGAAGCGGCCATGAGCAGCTTCTCCAAGGTGTCGCAGCTCAATTTGTTCGACTACATCCGTTAAGTTTTCTGAAGAACTGTCGATAAGCAACCATGGCCACCAACTTCGTCAACGCCCTCGGCGCCGGCTCCGGCATCGACACCCAACAGCTGGCCAAGGACCTCATGGAGGCCACGCGCGAGCCACGCAAGGCGGTGATTGACGAGAAAATCGCCAAATCCGAAGCGCGCATTTCGGGCTATGGGGTGATTCAGTTCTCCTTGGGCGAGCTCAAAACCGCGTTTTCCGGTTTGAACGACCTGAGCGACTTTGCCTCTTTGCAAGTGGCCAACACCCAAGCTGCTGCCGTGGGCGTGGTGGCCAGCCCCACGGCTGCCGCTGGCAGTTACCAGGTGAACGTCACCCAGGTGGCCAAAGCCCAACGCACGGCCAGCAACGGTTTCGCCGAGCGCAGCACCCCGCTCAACGGTGGCGCTGGGTTTGCCTTGGCCCTGAGCGTCAATGGTGGCGCTGCCCAAAATATCAACGTCACCACCGACACGCCGGCGGGTGTGGTGTCTGCCATCAACGGCGCCAAGCTCGGCGTGACCGCACAACTGATTCAAACCAGCGGTGCTACACCCTGGAAGATCGTGGTCACAGGAGAGGAGGGCGCTCTGAAGTCTTTCTCGCTGAGCAGCACCTCTTCGGTGGCTCTGGGTTTTGATGCACCAGCCAACCAAGTGCAAGCGGCTCAAAACGCCCTGATGTCGGTCAACGGTATCGCGGTAGAGCGCTCCACCAACACCATCAACGACGTGGTTGACGGCGTGACGTTCAACTTGGCGACCATGACCACGGGTGCCGCCCGCATCGATCTGACGCGCGACACCAGCGGCATCACCCAGAAAATTGATGACCTGGTGACAGCCTACAAGAACTTCGAAGACAACCTGAAAATTTTGGGCGATCGCACGAGTGAAGTCGAAGAGTTTGGTGGCGCATTGGCTGGCGACAGCCTGTTGCAAAACATCCGAACGCAAGTGCGCAGCATGTTGACGGCCACTTCCAGCACCCCTGGCTCCACCGTCAAAGCCCCGCGCGATGTGGGCTTGACCTTTGACCGCAACGGCGTGTTGCAGTTCGACAAAGACAAGCTGGCCACCCAACTACAAAGCAATTTCGACGAAGTCGCGAAAATGTTTAGCGCCAACACCAACAACCAAAGCGTCTTCAGTGTGGCCCCGGGTGGTGTCGCGGGTGATGCTACGAACAAGCTGGACGCGCTGATGCGCAGCACGGGCCTGATTGCCCAACAGACCGAAAATGCCACCAAGCAGGTGGACCGATTCAAGGCCGATTTGGTGAAACTGGAAGACCAGATGCAAAAGCTCTTGGACCGCTACATGCGCCAATTCAGCGCCATGGAATCCATCGTTGGCAGCAGCAACAGCTTGAGAGAAAGCCTCAAAGGCACCTTCGAAGGCATGGCCAACGCTTATAAGAAGTAAGTAAGCATCGGTTTTTTTTGCCATCAGCGGCTAAAGTTTGCCGCTTTTGAGCCGACTCCTTCTGACAACACCGTCATTTCGGGTTCATCCCGAGAAGGAGTCAACCATGAACATCAACCCCGCCAGCAGCGCTCCACCGCTCAGCACCACCGCCGCACCCAAAGCCCCTGCGTCGCCAGCTTTGGCTGTCAACATGGCGAAGCCCGAGCCTGAAAAAGCCGAAACAGCAGTGGCCAAGGTCAAGCTTCAAGCCCCAGAAAAAGTGGACCTGGGCTTCAACCCCAAAGAGATGCGCGAAAACATCCAGGAAGCCATCGATCGCTTGAACCAACAACTCAAAGCCAATGGTCGCGATTTGAGCTTCCAGATGGACGAAGAGTTAAACCGTCCCATCATCATTGTTCGCAACATCGAAACCGGTGAAGTGGTGCGTCAAATTCCTTCGGAAGAAATCATCCGCATGGCGCACAGCATCGAAGAAGGCAAGGGTTTGCTTTTCAACGAAACCCTCTGAACCCAGTGCGGCAAGGGACTGCCACCTGACGGAAAATTTTTTCCTGAAACGTGCAAAACCCGCTAAAGCTTTCTAAACACCAGTCGATTCATTCAACAACAGCAAGCAATTCGCCCGCTGTCCATCGTTAAGGCAGGTCAGTTTGAAAAGACAGCCTGCCATCCACCAGTGATCTGCCTTAAAGGAGAAACACCATGTCAGTTATCAACACCAACGCCAAAGCCCTGGCTGCTCAAAACTCACTTACTGTCAACAATCGCAACATGACGAATGCCATGCAACAGTTGTCATCGGGTAAGCGCATCAACAGCTCTGCTGATGATGCTGCAGGTTTGGCTATTTCCAGCAAAATGACGTCGCAAATTCGTGGCCTCGATCAAGCCGTTCGCAATGCCAACGATGGAGTTGCCTTGCTTCAGACAGCTGAAGGTGCGTTGGTTGAGGTTGGCAATATGCTGCAGCGCATGCGTGAGTTGGCAGTTCAAGCCGCTTCGGACACCAACACTGCTGATGATCGCTCGTACTTGAACTTGGA